>Ga0209634_1000246_pt1 | contig 42363 bp, 41 predicted proteins | sample LinPmetageLP40_FD_184043 | JGI IMG/M metagenome (GOLD analysis project Ga0209634, IMG submission 184043) | Marine viral communities from the Pacific Ocean - LP-40 (SPAdes) (version 2) | ecosystem: Environmental > Aquatic > Marine > Oceanic | place: Pacific Ocean | collected 2010-08-26 | reverse complement strand
ACGGCGGGATCATCGTGCCCAGGCTGCCGGACGCGCAGATCGTACCGATGGCAAGGTTCTGGTCATAGCCCAGCCGCAACATCTGCGGCAGCGCGATCAGGCCCAGCAACACGACTTCTCCGCCGATGATGCCCGACATCGCCGCCATGATAACCGCCATGATCGACGTGACGATGGCGATGCCGCCGCGTGTGCGCGACAGCCAGACATTGAGCGAGGAATACATCGACTTGGCGATGCCGGAGCGTTCCAGCAGCGAGGCCATGAAAATGAACAGCGGGATCGAGATAAGCACGTAATCCGTCAGCAATCCGAAGATCTTCTGACTGAGGATGTTCAACGGCCCCGATCCGAACCGGCCCGTCAGCAGGCCTTCGCCGAAGTCCCACGGCGCGGTCAGCAGCGCAGGCTCGAACTTCATGACAAGCACCAAAACCGCAAGCACCGCCGACGCGAGGCCCAGTGGCATCCCGATAGCCAGCAACAGCATCAGGCCGATCAACAGAACCAGAGAAATCGTTCCGACGTCCATGTCTTCCCCCTTGTGGCCCCGTTTTCGGGTGCCGTATTTACCAGCCCCCTGTGGGCGTCAGTCGTCGGAAACCGCGCGGCGCAACCGCTCCAGCTCGTCTTCGTCGATGTCATCGGCGGCGGTATGGATCACCGGCACCATGTTCCAGTCCCGGAACAGATTGGCGATGGCCTGAACTGCGACCAGAATGACCACCACGATGATCATCGGCTTGATCGTCGCCGGGATCGGTGGATTGAAGGCCGTGCCATAGAGCTCCCACCGCAGGAATTTCTGCGTGGCTTCGCCGTATGCGCCGTAGAACAGGAAGAATGCGAAGGTTACGATCAGCACGGTCGAGATAACATCACAGACCCGCTGCAACCAGCGCGGGAACAGGTCATACAGGATGTAGATGCGGATATGGCTGCGCTGCTGCATCGCGTAGAGGCCCGACAGCAGGAACGTGAATCCCGCCAGCCAGAGCGACACTTCGTTGGCCCAGAGCGTCGGTTTCTCGAACACGTATCGCGCCAGAACCTCGAATAGCATCACACAGACCAGGATTGCGATCAGCGCCATCGTTGCGCGGCCCAGGAAACAGGAAATTCGGTCGAACAGGCCCCAGTCCTGCCATTCCATCGGAGCTCGGCGCACCGTCATGACGCCGATGACGAACAACACGATCACGGCCAGTGCCATGCCCCAGTCTATCGGCCCAAGCACGGACCACTCGCGTGCCAAACGGTCCACTTCAGGACCGGGTTCGCGCAGGAGTATAAGGAAGCCGGGGAAATTCCAGATCGTCCAGGCCATGCTGCCTACAAACAACAGCGGCACGAACACCTCGATGGCGCGGGGCTTGTAGATCACGCTTCCGGCGTCCGCGCTGGTTTCGATCGGTGTGATGTTGCGTGGTGTGGCCATGAGTCGGTCCTCGGGCACGGCGCGCCGGGCGCGGGCCTTGGGCTGTCGAAAAGGGATTGCACCGTTCTTTCGGGAAAGGAGCATGGTCAAGGGTGGAATGCGGCCCTGCAAGCGGGCCGCATCCGGGTCGGGTCAGGTGCGGATCACTCCTGCACGAGGCCCAGCTGCTTCAGATACGCCAGGTGCGACTCCACCAGCGCCTCGGCTTCCGGCGTCGTCGCGAACTCGGGCCAGGTGGACTGCGCGGCGTTGCGGAATTCCTGCAGGTCCGCCGCAGACCATTCCGACAGGGTGACACCTTCTTCGCGCAGTTGCGCGGCGGCCTCGGCGTTTTTCTTCTCGAACGTCAGGGCCGTCCGAAGCGCAAGGCTTTCCATCGACACGGACATGATCCGCTGGTGGGCTTCGGGCATGCCGTCCCAGACCGACTTGTTGCACGCCAGGTGATCCGACGGCATCGAGTGGAAGCCGGGGTAGTTGGCGAATTTGGCGATGTCATACAGACCCAGACCGACATTGTTGGCCAAACCGGATGCGTCGGCCCCGTCGATGATGCCGGTTTCCAGCGCGGTGAAGATCTCGGTGAAATCCATCACGATCGGTGTCGCGCCAAGCTTTTCGAAAATCTTGGTTTCCATCCCCGGAGGCGAGCGGAACTTCCAGTTCTGCAAGTCGCTGATCTGGGCGATCGGCTTGGTCGAGGCAAAGCTCTCCTGACCGTAGATCCACCAGCCGACCAGCTGCATGTCATAGGCATTGTAAAGCTCCTGCGCAGCTTCAAGCCCCCCCCCGTAATACAGCCAGGACAGCTGCTGGTACGGGGTTGCATAGCCCCCCATGATGTCGCCAACGAACTGGAACGCAGGGTTCTTGCCGGTCTGATAGGCTCCGCCCGTCATGTCGCAGTCAAGGATGCCGGACGCGGCGGCGTCGAAAGTTTCCGTCGGCTTCACCACGGATGCCGAATAAAACATCTCGATCGCGATTTCGCCGTTGGACATGGTCTGAACGTTGTCGACGAACGCCGCTGCAAGGCGTCCCGATTCGGTCTCTGGTGCATAGTGCGTCTGGATACGAAGCGTCGTGGTGGCATGGGCGTCGGCCAGTGCGGCGGTACCTGTCAGAGCAGTGGTGGCAGCAGCGAGCGCGGCCAGCGTGAACGTTTTCATTTTTATCCTCCCGGTTTTCGATGGCTATCCCCGTGCCCGCAACGGGCCTCCCTCGGGGTGCCGCCAAAGCCTAGCGGGGATTTTGCGTGGCGCAACAAGGAAAATGAAAATATATGGACATTGCATTATTCTCTGGAATATCAAAATTCCACGCAATCGAGTTCGGGAGGGACACGAATGCCTGCCGAACGAACCGGAACGCCCGATATCTATGCCGATCTGGAGCGCCGTCTGATGACGGCGGGCTTTGCGTCGGGGGCCAAGCTGATGCCATCGGCGCTGCAGCATGAGTATGGCTGTTCGGCCAATACCGTGCGCGACGTGCTGTTGCAGCTGTCCAAGGTCGGGCTGGTCGACTTCGAGATGCAGCGCGGCTTTCGTGCGCGCCGGGTTTCGGCTGCGCGGCGCAGCGATATCGCCCGTTTTCGCATCCTGCTGGAACAGGAGGGGGCGGTCGGGTCAATGCGCCAGGGGGGACTTGCATGGGAGGCGCGCCTGACAGCCGCGCATCATTCCCTGAGCCATATCGAGCGTGAGATCGAGCGGCAGGGCAAGATGGGATCGCTTCTGGGCCTGTGGTCGGATGCCGAACTGGCGTTCCATGAAACGCTGATCTCGGCGTGTGAAATGCCTGTCCTGATCGAGACGTTCGCGTCAATCTACAAACAGTTCCGCCAGCAGATCACCGGGCTGGAGGAGGCCTATTCGCCCGAATTCCTTCATCACATCGTCGCTGAACACCAGGCGATTCTCGACGCCGCACTGTCGCGCGACGAAGATGCCCTGCGTGCCGCAATTCGCCATCATCAACGGCGGCACTTCGGATGATGCACCATTCCACTCAATCAGAGTCCGTTGCGCGCCCTCAGTTCCAGATACAGGGCGGAATGATCCATTTCGCCGCCGTCCATCGCGTCGCGCAAGTGCTTGAACCGGTCGTTGACGGCGCTCACCGTGGGCAGCGTCAGGTTGAGCGAATCAGCCTCGCTCAGCACGTTGTCCAGATCCTTGATCTGGAACTTGGTCAGCCCGCCCGGAACGAAATCGCGATTTGTCATTCGTGCGCCATGCTGTTGCAGGATCACACTGTCTGCGAACCCGCCCTTCAGCGCGGCGCGCACGGCGGCGGGGTCGGCGCCCCCCTGTTCCAGCAGAAGCATCGCCTCGGCCACGGCACCGATAGTGCAGGCGACAATGGCCTGGTTGGCCAGTTTCGCCAGTTGCCCCGCACCCACCGGCCCGACATGCACCGGGCGACCCATTGCGGACAGGATTGGCTGGATTTTCGCAAAAGTATCGGCGTCGCCGCCTGCCATGATTGCCAGGGTCGCGCCCTGCGCCCCCTTGGTGCCGCCGGACACCGGCGCGTCGATGTATCCCATTCCAATGCCTGCAAACCGCGCGGCGTGGGCGCGGGCTTCCTCGGGTCTGATCGACGCCATTTCGACCCAGATCGTGCCTATGGCAAAGCTATCCCAGACAGCCTGCTGTACGGCGTCCGAGGCCGGTCCGTCGGACAGCATCGAGATCACGATACCGGCACCCGCAACCGCGTCTTCGGGCGTTTCGGCCACCGTTGCACCCAGACCGGCCAGCGGCGCAGCCTTGTCGGCGGATCGGTTCCACACCTTGAGATCGTGCTTTTGCGCCAAAAGGTTACGGGCCATAGGGCCGCCCATCAGGCCGGTTCCCAGAAGGGTGAGCTTGGTCATATCAGGTCCCCTGTTTGCGCTTACACTAGAAACTCACTAGCCCAATTTACAATCAGGAGATTCACATGACGGACCGTCTCAAGGGCAAACGCGCCCTGATCACCGCGGCCGGACAAGGCATTGGCCGCGCCACCGCCGAGATGTTCATTGCGGAAGGGGCAGAGGTCTTCGCCTCGGACGTGAATACCGATCTTCTGGCGGGCCTCGATTGCGAAACCCTGATGATTGACGCCCGCAATGATTCAAGTGTCCAGGCCGGGGTCGCGACAGCGAAACCGGACGTATTGTTCAACTGCGCGGGCTTCGTGCATCACGGCAATGCCCTCGACGCGACAGACGCGGACTGGGACTTTGGCTTCGATCTGAACGTCCGCAGCATGTTCCGCACCATACGGGCCGCCTTGCCGGGCATGATCGAACGGGGCGGCGGGTCGATCGTCAACATGTCATCGGCCTGTTCATCGGTCATCGGCGCGCCGAACCGCTTCATCTATGGCACCACAAAGGCCGCCGTGATCGGCCTGACGAAATCGGTCGCGGTCGATTACATCAAGCAGGGCATCCGCTGTAACGCGATCTGCCCCGGCACCGTGGAATCGCCATCCTGGCACGACCGGGTGAAAGCCTTGGGCGAAGAACTGGGCAGCTATGACAAGGCGCTGGAACAATTCGTCTCTCGCCAGCCGATGGGGCGTGTCGCGACCGCCAGAGAAATCGCTTCGCTTGTAACTTATCTGGCGTCCGATGAATCCGGGTTCACGACGGGCCATCCGCATGTCATCGACGGCGGCTGGTCCGGACAATAACAATATCTTACGAGGCGACCTTCATGTCGAAACTTCGCTCACGCCTGTGGTTCAACAACCCCGACAACCGCGAGATGACTGCCCTCTATCTTGAGCGCTATCTCAACTACGGTCTGACGCGGGAAGAGTTGCAGGGCAACAAGCCGATCATCGCCATCGCCCAGACCGGCAGTGATCTCAGCCCCTGCAATCGCCACCATATCGAACTGGCCAAACGGGTCCGCGACGGCATCATCGCTGCCGGGGGGGTGCCGCTGGAGGTGCCGGTCCATCCCATTCAGGAAACCGGCAAACGCCCTACCGCGTCGTTGGACCGCAACCTCGCCTATCTGTCGCTGTCCGAGACGCTGAACGGCTACCCCCTCGACGGCGTGGTCCTGATGATCGGCTGCGACAAGACGACGCCCGCGCTTCTGATGGCGGCCGCGACGGTCAACATTCCCGCCATCGCCCTGTCCGTTGGTCCCATGCTGAACGGCTGGTTCAAGGGCGCTCGCACAGGGTCCGGCACCATTGTCTGGAAGGCGCGGGAGATGCATGCCGCGGGCGAGATCGACGACGCCGGGTTCATGGAGATTGTCGCTTCGTCAACACCGTCCGTGGGATACTGCAACACGATGGGCACCGCCACGACGATGAATTCGCTGGCCGAAGCCCTTGGCATGCAGCTGCCCGGAGCCGCGGCGATTCCAGCGCCCTATCGTCAGCGGGGCCAAATCAGCTATGAAACTGGCCAGCGCATTGTGCAGATGGTCCATGACGATCTGAAACCGTCAGACATCATGACGCGCGAAGCCTTTGAAAACGCTGTCGTCGTCAACTCCGCCATCGGTGGGTCGACCAATGCGCCGATCCATCTGAATGCCATCGCGCGACATCTGGGCGTGCCACTGGACAACGACGACTGGCAAGACATCGGGCACAAGGTTCCGCTGCTGGTAAATCTCCAGCCTGCCGGGAAATATCTGGGCGAGGATTACTATCATGCAGGCGGCGTTCCCGCCGTGATCGGGCAGCTTCTGGCCGCAGGAATGTTGCCCTATCCGGATGCGCTTACCGCGAACGGCAAGACGATGCAGGATAATTGCGGAGGGCATACCTCTGAACTGCCGGACGTGATTCTGCCTATCGACGCGCCGATGCTGAAGGATGCGGGGTTTCTCAATCTGAAGGGCAATCTGTTCGACAGTGCAATCATGAAAACCTCGGTCATTTCGCCGGAGTTCCGTAAACGCTACTTGTCCAATCCCGATGATCCGGAGGCCTTCGAGGGTCGGGCCATCGTATTCGACGGACCTGAAGACTATCACTTGAAGATTGACGACGAAGTCCTTGAAATAGATGAAGACTGCATCCTCATCATGCGTGGAGTTGGGCCTATCGGTTACCCCGGAGCGGCCGAGGTCGTGAACATGCGTCCCCCTTCGTATCTGCTGAAACGCGACATTCATACGCTGCCCTGCATCGGGGACGGCCGACAATCCGGCACATCGGGAAGTCCCTCGATTCTGAACGCCAGTCCCGAAGCGGCAGTCGGCGGAGGCCTTGCTCTGGTCGCGACGGGTGATCGCCTGCGCATCGATCTTGGAAAAGGCACCGCAGACATGCTGGTGGACGAGGAAACGCTGGCCGAACGTCGTGCCGCCTTGCCGCCGCATCCCTTCACACCCGACAGCGAGACGCCGTGGCAGGAGATATTCCGCGACCGCGTCGGCCCGCTGTCCGAAGGCATGACCCTGCGCGGAGCAGATGCCTATCGTGGAACGGCGCAAAAGGGTGTCGCTCGCGACAATCACTGAGTTATAAAATATTAATACTTTTCTAGGAGATACCATATGAAACTCTGCCGCTTTGGAGAACCGGGTGCCGAAAAGCCCGGTCTGATCGACCACAATGGCGATCTGCGCGATCTGTCGAACGAAGTCGCCGATATCGGGAACGAAGCCCTGTCGGACATGTCGCTCGACATCCTGTCCAAGGTCGATGCGATGCAACTGCCGCTGGTCGAAGGCCCGGTCCGATACGGCCCCTGTGTCGCCAACGTGGGCAAGTTCCTCTGCATCGGCCTCAACTTTTCCGATCATGCCGCCGAAACCGGCGCGGCAATTCCCGAACATCCGATTGTGTTCCACAAGGCCACCAGCTCGATCATCGGCGCGAACGACGATGTCGTCATGCCGCGCGGATCGACCCGTTCCGACTGGGAAGTGGAGCTGGGTGTGGTGATCGGCACGACCGCCAAATACGTCAGCGAAGATGACGCGCTGAACCACGTTGCGGGCTATTGCATCGTCAACGACGTGTCCGAACGGCATTTCCAGACGCAGCTGTCCGGGCAGTGGACCAAGGGTAAATCCTGCGACACCTTCGGGCCGATCGGCCCATGGCTGGTCACACGCGACGAGGTGGGCGACCCGCAGAATCTGGCCATGTCCTGCGAAGTGAATGGCAAGCGGATGCAGACCGGCAACACAAACACCATGATCTTCACGGTCGCGCAATGTATCAGCCATCTGAGCGGGCTGATGACCCTGCATCCGGGCGACGTCATCACCACAGGCACCCCTCCCGGCGTTGGGATGGGGATTAAGCCGAACCCGGTCTATCTGAAAGTCGGTGATGTGATGGAGCTGTCGATCGACAAGCTGGGATCGCAGCGTCAGGAGGTAAAGATCGATGACTAAGACGCGCCTCCTCCAGATCGGGGACATTACCGACCGGATGCGCGATGCCCTGTCGGAGCATTTCGACATTGACGTTCTGTTCGACCAGGACGACCGCGCAGTATTCCTGGCGAAAAACGGCGCTGAATACCCGGCGATTCTGACCAACGGGCACTGGGGCGTGCCCGACGACGTCGCCGCTGCGACCCCGAACCTCAAGGTCGTCAGCAGCTATGGCGTGGGCTATGATGCCATCGACGCCGACGCCTATGCGCGCCGTGGCGTGAAGGTCGCGCACACACCCGACGTTTTGAACGACGAGGTAGCGGATACTTTCGTCATGCTCTGGCTGGCGGTCTCCCGGTCGCTGATCCCGTCGGATCGTCATGCGCGTTCAGGCAAATGGGAGACGGAGGGGAATTATCCACTGACCCGCACCGTGCAGAACCGGCGTGTGGGTATTCTCGGACTGGGTCGCATCGGCCAAACCATCGCCGACCGGTGCGAAGCCTTCGGGGCCGAGATCCACTATCATTCCCGGTCGAAAAAGGACGTGGCCTACACGTACCATGATACGGCGAAATCCTGCGCCGAAGCGGTCGAGGTTCTGGTCGCCATCACACCCGGCGGCCCGTCGACGCAGCATATGGTCAATGCTGAAGTATTACAGGCGCTTGGCTCCGACGGTCTGTTCTTCAACGTCGCACGCGGGTCCGTCGTAGATGAGCGGGCCTTGGTGAAGGCCTTGCAGGATGGCGTGATCGCAGGCGCGGGCCTCGACGTGTTCGAGGAAGAGCCGAAGATTCCCGATGCGCTCAAGTCGATGGACAACGTCGTGCTGACCCCTCATGTCGCGTCCGGCACGCACGAGACGCGGCAGGCGATGGGCGATCTTGCAGTGGGAAATCTGACGCAATGGCTCAAGGACGGCACGGTCAAGACCCCGGTGCCGGAGTGTCGTGATCTTTGACGAAGATCAGGGCGGCTTCATGCAGGGCCGCTCTTTCTTTGCTCTGTAAATACTCCGGGGGCGCGAAGGGAAGTCCCTCGCTCTGCCCTCAGACGCTAAGGCCCGGCATGTCAACGATCCGCCCCGCCAGATAGGTCACCCGGTCCGACACTTCGGTCCGCACCGGGCCGATATGCGGCGCATCGCGCAGGGTGGTAAACCAGTGCTCCGGCGGGTTGCGCCCGCGCGAATTGCCGTCAAAACGCAGGTCCCGCAGCACGGCTTCGGCTTCGGGGGGCAGGCGGTCCGGAATGTCCTGACCCGACAGCACCGCCCAGTTCCCCGACCAGAGCCGCCCGACCGACCAGGGATTATACCCTCCGCCCCCCAGCAGCAGGAATCGCGGGGCCAGTTGCATCAGTGCCGCCAGCAGATCCCAATGCGCGTTGTTCGACAGGGCAAGCCGGGACAGCGGATCTTCGTCGACCGCATCGGCCCCGCATTGCAGGACGATGGCGTCGGGCGCGAAATGTTCGACTGCCGGCAGCATCAGGCGATCTCGGGCCAACGCCATCTCGCTGTCGTTCAAACCGCGCGGCAGGGGCAGGTTGAAGGTCTGGCCGACGCCCGCATCCCCGATCAGCCCGGTAAACGGCCAGCGTTTTTCCTCGTGCGTCGAAATCAGCAGCGTGTCGGGGTCATCGGCGAAGGCGTATTCGACCCCATCCATGTGATGCGCGTCGATATCGACATAGGCCACGCGGACAGCGCCCGCGCGTTTCAGCGACAGGATGCCCAGCACGGCATCATTCAGATAGCAGAACCCGTTCGCCCGATCCGGCATCCCATGGTGCGTCCCGCCGCCGGGGTTATGGATGCGGCCGCCGTCGCGCAGCAGTTCTCCGGCCAGTAAAGATGCGCCCGCTCCGGTTGCGGGACGGCGAAACATCTCGGGGAAGACCGGGTTCGAAACTGTGCCGAGGCCATGTCGCGCGCGGGCATCTTCGTCCACTGCGCCGGAGACCTCGGCATGTTGCAAGGCAGCAAGATAGGCAGGCGTATGCCAGACGGACAGGGCGGCGGGTTTGGCGCGGGGCGAGGTTCGGAATTGCGATGCAGGCAGCCATCCCATCGCGCGCGTCAGGTCCAGCACCGTCGAAACGCGGGGTACGCGCAGAGGGTGCCACGTGCCATAGCTCGACCCGCGATAGATGTCCGACCCGAGCAGAAGCGGCGTCACGGGTTTGGGCTCTTTTTCGGCAGGATGGCTTCGATGGCGCGCGCCATCTGCGGCGACATCGATCGGGTGCCCACCCGCCCGGCAGCGTCAATCCCGCCCGATGGATTCAGCCGCATCATGTTGAAGTTCCAGTCAGGCCTTTCGCCATATATCTTCTGCAAGATCCGCCGATCCGCGTATTGATCGGCGAACTCGCACAGCGATGCGGTGCGCACCATCAAAACCATGCAATCCTTCTGGGTGTCGAGGTCGATGGTTCCGCCTTCGCGCGCGCCGAACACGAACCCGATGTCGGTATGGGTCAGCATGGGGGGCGATGTCATGGCACATCCCCCGAGGCTAGCCGGACCGCGCCTGCAATCAAGGGGCTACGGCTTGCGCGGGACGCAAAACCTCCTAGATTGAAAGGGGTAACGACATCGGGGATCCTATGATCCGCTATTCGCTGAAATGCACGGATGGCCATGCCTTCGACAGCTGGTTCCAGTCCGCCGACGCCTTCGACGCTTTGGCGGCCAAGGGGCTGGTGACCTGTGCCGCATGCGGTAGCGATCGCGTGGAAAAGGCGCTCATGGCGCCCAAGGTCGGAAGCCTTGCCGTACCCGCGTCTGACATCGAGAAGAAAATCGCGGCCCTGCGTCGTAAGGTTGAATCCGAAGCCACCTATGTCGGCGGTCGCTTCGCCGAAGAAGCGCGCGCGATCCATGGCACACAAGGCGACAAGGCGATCTACGGCGAAGCGAATGCGGCAGAAGTGAAGTCGCTGCTGGAAGATGGCGTGCCCATCGCGCCGTTGCCGTTTTTGCCGAAATCGAAGGCGAACTGACATGCGTGCCCTGATTACCGGCACGTCGCGCGGCATAGGCGCTGCATTGGTCGACGAGGGCCGCGCGCGCGGGCACGAAGTGATCGGTACGACCCGTTCGGGCGATGCGCCGACCCTTGACGTAACTGATACGAATGCGCAGGCCCGTATCGCGGCAGAAATCGGCGCGATTGACCTGCTTGTCTGCAATGCAGGCGTCTTCCTCGATCGAGGCGCGACGCTGGAGACCCTGACCGCCGAGACGCTGAACGACAGTTTCGCGACCAATGCGACCGGCGTGTTCCTGACCGTGCAGGCGCAGCTTCGAAATCTGTCCGAAGGGGGCCGGATTGCCATCATCTCGTCGCAGATGGGGTCTTCGTCACAGGCCAGCGGCAACAGTTTCGCCTATCGCGCGTCCAAGGCGGCGGCGATCAATCTGGGGCTCGGTCTGGCGGACGCCCTGCGGGAGCGGGGCATCGCGGTCGGTATCTATCATCCGGGTTGGGTCCGCACCGATATGGGTGGCAACTCGGCTGCGATCTCGGTCGAGACCTCGGCCAATGGATTATGGGATCGATTCGAGGCGTTGACCCTTGCACAGACCGGTGCATTCGAAACCTACGATGGGACGCCTCATCCTGTCTGATATCACCAGACGGGCCGCTCTGGCCTCGGGTGCGGCGCTGGCCTTTGCCGGGCCGGCGTTGGCCAATGCACAGGTGTCCGTCTTCGCAGCCGCCAGTCTCAAGCCCGCTCTGGATGAAATCGCTGCGGGGTGGGACGTGACGCTATCATATGCGGGCAGCGGCACCGTTGCACGTCAGGTCGCTGCCGGCGCGCCAGCCGATGTCGTGTTGCTTGCGGCGACGGACTGGATGAACTGGCTGGCCGGGCAGAATGTGCTGGTCGGCGATCCGGTCCCTGTGGCGGGCAATCGGCTTGTTCTGGTGGGACCCGCCGGTGTCGGTCGCGTCGTGCTTTCTGGAAGGGGCATATCGGCGGCGCTCGGGTCAGGACGGCTGGCAATGGGCGATCCGATGTCGGTGCCCGCAGGGCGCTATGCCCAGCAGGCGCTGGAGACGCTGGGCCTGTGGACCGGTCTCTCGGATCGTCTGTTGCTGACCACCGATGTGCGCGCCGCGCTGGCCTATGTTGCGCGCGGCGATGTGCCATTGGGCGTGGTCTACAAGTCCGATGCTGTCGGCACCGGAGTAGAGGTCGCGGCAACCTTTCCTGCGGACAGCCATGCGCCGATCCTCTATCTGGCCGCCTGCGTGACGGCCCGGCCCGAGGCGGCGGAGTTCCTGTCGCATCTCCGCGCTTCCGGTGACATCCTCGCGGCCTACGGCTTCACCGCCGCACCGACCGAATGATTGAGCTGCCGCCCGAGGCATGGGAGGCGCTGCGCCTGTCTCTGAAGGTATCCATCGTGGCGACCGTCCTGTCGCTGCCCGTGGCGATCTGGGTGGCGCACATTCTGGCGCGGGGCCGATTTCGCGGTCGGGGTTTGCTGGATGCCCTTGTCCACCTGCCACTGGTGCTGCCGCCGGTCGTAACCGGATACGCCCTGCTTTTGCTGTTCTCGCGCTCCGGGCCTCTGGGCGCGGTGCTGGAGCCGTTAGGCCTCGGCCTCGCCTTCCGCTGGACGGGGGCTGCGCTCGCAGCGGCGATTATGGGATTCCCCTTGATCGTACGCGCGATCCGGCTGGCGTTCGAAGCGGTCGATCCCAGGCTGGAGGAGGCGGCGGCGACGCTGGGCGCATCGCCGTGGCGGGTCTGGCGGACGGTCACGTTGCCGCTGGCCGCACCGGGCGTTTTGGCGGGGGCGACGCTGGGCTTCGCCAAGGCCTTCGGCGAATTCGGCGCGACGATCACCTTCGTCGCCTCCATCCCCGGCGAGACGCGGACCTTGCCCTCGGCGATCTATGCCTTTTTGCAAGTCCCGGATGGCGGGGCGGGCCTGCGCGGACTGGTGGCGATTGCGGTTGTGGTCGCAGTGGGAGCAGTCCTGGTTTCGAACTGGCTGGCGCCGCGCATCGCTGCCCGCGTGGCGGGTCGCTGATGTTGGACGTGTCGGTTCAGCACCGGGTCGGGGCGTTCACGCTGGACGTCGATTTGCAGACCGCATCCGGCGTCACGGCGGTCTTCGGTCCGTCGGGTGCGGGCAAGACCACTCTGGCACGTTGCGTCGCCGGTTTGACGCGACCGGATACCGGGCGGATCGCAGTGGACGAGCGGGTCGTGTTCGATGGCGATACGGACCTGCCGCCGCATCGGCGCGACATCGGATATGTATTTCAGGAGGCCCGGTTGTTCCCGCATCTGAGCGTCCGGGGCAACCTGATGTATGGCGCGGGGCGCGGGACGGACCCTACCGATGTGGCAAATATGCTGGGGATTGCCGATCTGATGGATCGGCGCCCTGGCGCTCTGTCTGGTGGCGAAGCGGCGCGGGTCGCTATCGGACGCGCCCTGTTGCGGCAGCCGAAACTGTTGATCATGGACGAGCCATTGGCGGCGCTGGATGCCCGGCGGCGCGAGACGGTCCTGCCATGGCTGGAGCGGTTGAGGGGGGCTGGCGTGCCGATCCTCTATATTTCGCACGCCATCGAGGAGGTCGCGCGATTGGCGGACACCCTGGTCCTGCTGCAGGAGGGGCGCGTGGTGCGGGCCGGGTCGTTGGCCGAAATCCTCTCCGACCCCGAGGCTGCCGCGCTGATGGGACCGAGCCAGGCGGGCGCGGTGCTGGAGGGTGATGTGATCGAGGTCGCCGATGGCTTGGCCGCAATCCGGACCCCGGCGGGCGTCTTGCACGTCGCGGGCGTGACCGGGGGCCGCGTGCGCATCCGCATCCGGGCCGAAGACGTTATCGTCGCTACCCAGGAGCCGCAGGGCTTGTCCGCGCTCAATACCCTGCCTGCCGTGATCGAGGCAGTGCAGGCCGGGCAGGGGCCGGGTGTCATGCTGCGGTTACAGGCCGGAGATGGGGTATTGCTGGCAAGGCTGACCCGACGGTCGTTCGACAGGCTGGGGCTGGGCGTGGGGCAGAAGGTCTGGGCCGTCCTCAAGACCAGCGGCGTGGCGCGATCGGACGTGGGGGGCGGAAGTTAGCGCGCGCGATGCAACGCGGCTTCGAGGCCCGGCAGCAACGCGCGTCTTTCGCCCGGTGTCAGGAACGATCCGATCTCGACCGCGCGCGGACCGCCTTCCAGTGTCAGGTAATCCTCGACCCGGCCCACTTTCGCGTGCCATTTCACGCGCGCCCAATGCGAATTCGCCAGCCAGTCGCGGGTGGAACCATCGGGGTCTGTCCGGGTCAGGGTAGCGGTATCTGCCGTCACGGAAAACACTTCCAGAATATCGCGGTCTTTCCAGCTGCGATTTAGCGACCACCACAGAGCGACGACCGATAACATCGCAAAGGGCAGGATACCCCAGAGGGCGACTGTTCCCAGAAGCGCGACCAGCGGCAACATCGCCATGACGGAGGTGCCGCCCATGATCCAGACAAAGCCGGTCCCGGTTAGTGACTGATGCGGCCAGAGCCGCACTTCATACAACAAGGCCCCGGACGATGCCGGGGCCTGCTGTCGGTCTACGGTGACCTCGTAGGGCATCAGTGTCCCGGTTGCTTGTCCCACATGTCGCGCGTGGGAAGCTGTTCGAACGTGTGCGCCGGCGGCGGGTTTGACAGGGTCCATTCCAGCGTGTCCGCATGCTCGCCCCAATAGGCCGGTTCGGTGACCTTGCGACCCGCGAGGATGGTGTAGAACACCACACCGATGAAGAACAGGAACGAGGCGAAGGACAGGAAGGCACCCCAGCTCGACACATAGTTCCAGAGCGCGAAGGCATCCGGATAGTCGATGTAGCGGCGTGGCATGCCCTGGCGGCCCAGGAAGTGCTGCGGGAAGAACGTCAGGTTCGCACCGATGAAGAAGGTCCAGAAGTGCAGCTTTCCGGCCCATTCGGGATATTGGCGACCCGACATCTTGCCGATCCAGTAATATATGCCTGCGAAGATGCCGAATACCGCACCCAGAGACATCACATAGTGGAAGTGCGCCACCACGTAATAGGTATCGTGATAGACCCGGTCGATCCCGGCCTGGCTTAGCACGATGCCGGTCACGCCGCCGACGGTGAAGAGGAAGATAAACCCGACCGCGAACAGCATCGGGGTCTCGAAGCTGACCGAGCCGCCCCACATCGTCGCGATCCAGGAGAAGATCTTCACCCCCGTCGGAACCGCGATGATCATCGTCGCGACCATGAAGTAGGACTGCTGTGTCAGCGACATGCCGACCGTGTACATGTGGTGCGCCCAGACGACGAAGCCCAGACCGCCGATTGCGACCATCGCATAGACCATGGGCAGGTAACCGAAGATCGGTTTTTTCGAGAAGGTGCTGATGACATGAGACACGATGCCGAAGGCGGGCAGAATCACGATGTAGACCTCGGGGTGACCGAAGAACCACAGGATGTTCTGATAGAGCACCGGATCGCCGCCTCCTGCCGGATCGAAGAACGTCGTTCCGAAGTTCCGGTCCGTCAGCAACATGGTGATCGCTCCGGCCAGAACCGGCAGTGCCAGCAGGATCAGCCAGGCCGTCACGAAGATCGACCACGCGAACAGCGGCACCTTGTGCAGCGTCATGCCCGGTGCGCGCATGTTCAGAAAGGTCGTGATGATGTTGATCGCGCCCAGAATGGACGACGCGCCCGAGACGTGGACGGCGAAGATGGCGATATCGGTCGACATGCCCGCTTCGGTCGTGGACAGCGGCGGATACAGCACCCACCCGATGCCGGACCCGTTCTGACCGTTGCCACCGGGCACCAGCACCGACAGGATGGCCAGCGAAGTGCCTGCCACGAACAGCCAGAAAGACAGGTTGTTGAGGCGCGGAAAGGCCATGTCCGGCGCACCGATGTGCAGGGGCATGAAATAATTGCCGAAACCGCCGAACAGGGCCGGGATCACCACGAAGAACATCATAAGGATGCCGTGGCCGGTAATCAGCACGTTCCAAAGGTGACCGTTCGGCGTACAGGTTTCCGCGGCGTTCGCAAACAGCCGCGCCCCTTCGAGGCACATGAACTGAACACCCGGCTCCATAAGTTCGAGCCGCATGTAGATAGTGAATGACACCGAGATGAAACCCGCAAGTCCGGAAACGAACAGGTAAAGGATCCCGATATCCTTGTGATTTGTAGACATGAACCAGCGCGTGAAGAAGCCCGGCTTCTCGTACGTGTCGTGTCCGGTCTGTGCGGCGTCGGCCATGCGGTCGCTCCCGTGACGTGAAAATCGATTCTGCGGCGGGATGCGGACACCCTTCCGTGATACAGGGCGTTCTAGCCCTCGTATCCCGCTGGGGCAACGGCACAAGAGGTCGCGGAGGGCGGGAAAATTGCCGCAGGGGTTGTTTTATCGGTCCTGTCTCAGGTTCGGTACTGCGCCAGAGCCCGGTTTTCCGCGGGAATGCGAACGCCGAACAGCAATGCGGCGTTCAGGACCGTGAAAAGGATCGCAACCCAGGTCAGTCCCAGAACCATGGGCGTCACGGCGATTTCTGCAATGACGACCGCATAATTCGGATGGGGGATTATGCGGAACGGCCCGCGTGACACCAGTGGTTCGTTCAGGACGATGATGCGGGTGGTCCATCGCCCGCCCAGCGTGACCAGAACCCAAACCCGCAGGACTTGCAAGATGGCGAAGGCCGCTAACCAGGGCAGGCGAAGCGGCTCATCCCAGCCCCAGACGACCATTGCCCCGATCCACGCTATGTGCAGGGCAACAATGGCTGGATAGTGCGCCGCGCCATGTTCCACCGCCCCGCGTGAGAGCAGGCGGACGGTATTGTGCCGCGCGATCGCCAGTTCGACCAATCGCTGCACGATCACGAAGGTCAGGAACAGGACCGGGCCGGTCATGCGGAGATCTCCAGCGGAACGAAAGACGCCGAGAAGCCCGGGCCGAGCGCCATCATCAGGAACCGGCCCGTGCGCCCGGCTTTTCGGGCGGCATCCAGCACGAACATGACGGTCGGCGCGCTCATATTGCCATGGTCGCGGAGCACTTCGCGCTCCAGGTCGAGCGTGCCGTCGGGCAGGTCCAGCGCGGTTTCCAGCGCGGTGATAACCTTTGCTCCTCCGGGGTGACAGATCATGCCATCGAATTCGGCCCGCGTCCGACCCATGGCGGTCAGGGCCGCGTCGACCGCCCCTGCCATATGCGCCATGGCAAAGGCGGGAATGGACCTGTCGAAGATCACGCCAAGGCCGGAATCGTCCACGTCCCAGCCCATGATCTCCAATGTGTCGGGCCAGATGTGCTGAACGCCCGCGTCCAGCGTGATGGCAGCCGCGCCATCGGTCGACAGACAGGCCGCCGCAGCGCCGTCACCGAACAGAACGGTGGCGATGATATCTGACTTTTGCAGCCGATCCGTGCGGAACGATGGGGTGCAGGCCTCGACTACGATCAGCAGGACACGCGCGCCGGGACGCCCCTTGGCAAGCTGTGCGGCGATCGACAGACCGGAGGCGCCGCCCGCACACCCCAGCCCGAAAACCGGCACTCGCATCACATCCTGGCGGAATCCCATATCGCTCCAGACCACTGCCTCCAGCGTCGGTGTGGCGATGCCTGTTGACGTGACGGTCACGACCACGTCGACCGTTTTCGCGGTCCAACCCGCGTCATCCAATGCGGCCGAAGCGGCATCGCGGACCATCGCGGCACAGCCATCGTGCCAGATGCGGTTGCGCTCTTCCCACCCATGGGCGGCATCGTCGAACCATTCCAGCGGTGCGACCGAGCGTCTGCGTTCGATGCCGGACTGCGAAAAGGTCGTCAGGAGACGGGCGAATTGAGGATACCGCGGACCAAGGATCTTTTCGGCACGCGCCTGAACCAGATCTTGTGGCAGGTCGTGTGGCGGCAATACGGTCGCCAGCCCGTGAAGCATAACAGTCATGGGCCAATTATCCCGAGAGCGGATCAAGACCGCCGTTCGCGACAACATGGATCGCCGCAGAGTCGCGTCAAACGCTCATCGAACACAAAATCGGCATTCGACCGTTTACGCGACGTCACGACAGCCTGTAGATTCGCCTGAGCGGTGGGACGACGTATCTGCCGAATATCAGGAGGCCAATCGATATGAAGGCTTACGTAATCTTCGACGTCGATATCCGCGATGCGGATGAGTATCAGATCTTCATGACGCGCGTGAAGCCAGCCCTGGCCGAGGCAGGGGCGAAATATCTGGCGCGCGGCGGCCCGCACAGGGTGCACGAGGGCGATTGGGAGCCGCGACGGATCGTCTTGATCGAGTTCCCATCCGTCGCCGCGTGGGAGGGGTTCTACAACGGACCAACCTACCAAGGACTCAAAACAATCAGGGATGCCTGCAGTTCTGCTCGACTGGTCTGTGTAGAAGGGCTGGATACGTCAGTTTGACGAACCCGGTTTGATGCCGCCTATGCGTCGCTGACATTCGGAAAAGCATGCCCGAACGTCCGCTTCAAAGCCGCGTCCAGATCGTCCATCGTCACCGGCAGCCCCAGGTCGACCAGCGACGTGATTCCATGCCCGGTGATGCCACAGGGCACGATACCATCGAAATGCGACAGATTTGGCTCAACGTTGATCGACAGGCCATGAAAGCTGACCCATTTCGACAGGCGGATGCCGATGGCGGCGATCTTGTCTTCGCGCGGGGTGCCGTCGGGCAGGGGCGGTTTATCGGGCCGTTCGATCCAGACGCCGACCCGACCTTCGCGGATATGTCCGGTCAGTCCGAATTCGGCCAGTGCGGCGATGACCCAGGCTTCCAGCGTCTGCACGAAGGCGCGCACGTCGCGGCCCCGCGCCCCGACGTCCAGCATCGTATAGACGACCCGCTGCCCCGGCCCGTGGTAGGTATATTGTCCGCCGCGCCGGGCCTTATAGACGGGAAACCGGGCCGGGTCGGTCAGGTCCGACGGTCTGGCCGAGGTTCCTGCCGTGTACAGCGCTGGATGTTCCAGCAACCAGATCGCCTCGTTCGCCGTGCCGTTGCGGATCGACGCGACCCGGTCCTGCATCGCGGTCAGGGCGTCGGGATAAGGGACGGGCGCGTCCGAAGTGATCCAGTCGGGTTGCATGATCGGTGACTAGGTCGGAGACCGCCGCGCCGCAAGTCACGCCCACGGTCAGGGGTCCGATCCAAAGGCCATTCGCGACACGGCGCTTTTCGCGCTATCGCCCGACAAACCCTCTTTCCTTTCCCGGACGGCGCGGCTATCCCCGCGCCACGCTGAACTGGCTTTGCGGTCGTGGCGGAATTGGTAGACGCGCAGCGTTGAGGTCGCTGTGAGGTAACACTCGTGGGGGTTCGAGTCCCCCCGACCGCACCAAGCCAGACATGCCCAAAACGCCGTCCCTTCATCGGGTCGGCGTTTTGCATTTCGAACGCCGGTGAACCGGGGCAGGTCAGGCCGTCCGTGTGCCCCAGCCGCGCCATGCCGGGCGGGTGTCGGTCAAACTGATCTCGCCGTGACGCTCGGATCCCAGGCGTAGCGTCGCTTCGCGCAGAATTTCGATACCGGCATTCGCATCCTTTGGCAGCAATGCACCGTCCAGTGGCCGTCCGAACGTCAGGTGATACGGCTGCACGTCCTTGTTAAGTGTTTCATGAAACAAGGTTATATCGCGCAATGTCGGGTGGATTGCATCGAAGGCATAGAACATCGCCGAATTGCGCGCCCGGATGTGCAGAGGAATGACCGGCAACTCGAACTTGCGTGCGATCATGGCGGCCGAGGCCATCCACGGACGTTCGTGCAGGCGAAGGCCGCGCCGCTTGGCCAGTCGTCCGCTGGGAAAGATAACGCCCAGACGCCCGGCTTCCAGCGCCTTACGCGTCAGTTGCATCGTTTCACGTGTCTTGCTGACAGTGCGCTTGTCCTCGCGCCATTCGACGGGAACAATGATGTCCGAAAACTGCGGTAAAACGCGAAGGATATCGCTGTTGGCATAGTAGAATGCATCGGACCGCCGCTGCATCAGCTGATCATGCAGGATGATGCCGTCGGCGATGCCGGTGGGATGGTTCGTCACGACAAGGGCGGGGCCGGTCGTCGGGACGTTTTCAATGCCCGTTGCGGTGACGCGACGGGCGATGCGGCGGGCAAGGTCCGCCATGATGTCGGGGACGGGCAAGTCGAGATAATGTGTGCCGATTTCGACCGAGCGTTCATAGGCCAGAAGACGGTCAAGGATGCCGCGCGCGGCTCGGGAGGAAACACCCGGTTCGAACAACCATGGGGCCCGTTCGGCAATCATTGGATCTAGACGGTCGCGCATGGCGCTTCCTCAGCATTCTAAGTGTCAGGTCCATGATAGCCCTGTCAGATTATGAGACAAATAGTCCTGCGTGGCCAGCAATTCCACTGCGTTTCGGGTGCGACTGCAAGAACCTGCTGATCTAAGTGTCTCCCTCAGCGACCGCCCGAGACATCCATAACGGTATCGGTGACATAAGACGCCTGATCGCTCAGCAGCCACAGAATGGCCCGCGCGACCTCATCGGCGGTGCCGGCGCGGCCCATCGGAACCATCGGCGCCAGACGGTTCACGCGGTCGGGCTGACCGCCTTTGGCATGGATTGGTGTCTCGATAATACCGGGGCGGACGGCGTTCACCCGGATGCCATCCGCCGCCAGTTCTTGGGCCAGACCCTTGGAAAATACTTCCAACCCGCCCTTGGTCGCAGCGTAATCGACATATTGGCCCGGGCTTCCGAACCGCGCTGCGGCAGAGCTGACATTGACGATGGCTGACCCGCGTGTCATCCGCCGCGCCGCCTGACCCGCCACCAGCATCGGTGCAGTCAGGTTGATCGCCACCATTCGGGCGACCCGTTCGGGCGTGAAATCGGTTACTCTTGCCGCTATATCTACGACGCCCGCATTGTTGACCAAGCCGTCGAGCGCCGCGTGATCCCGGTCGAAGGCGGCGAACAGTGCAGCCACGTTTGCCGGGTCCGACAGATCAGTACTGATCAGGGTGACGCGTGCGCCCGCTGCGCGCGCGGCCTTTGCGGTTTCCTCTGCACCGGTCAGATTGGCGTTGTAGTGCAGCGCCAGATCCCAGTCCGGGGCGGCCCGCCGGGCCGTTGCAGCACCGATCCCGGACGATGCGCCGGTGATAAGAAGCGTTGGACGTGTCATGCTTTCAGCATCCGGATCACCATTTCCGACAGGTCACGGCTGAGACCTTCGGTTCCCGAAATTCGCTCCAGTTGTGCCTTCATCAGGGCTTGACGGTCGGCATCGTAGCGGGTCCAGCCGTCGAATGCCGTCGACAGGCGAGCCGAAGTCTGGGGGTTCGATTTATCTAGGTGCAACAGCCATGACGCCAGGAATTCATAGCCTGTACCATCGGGATTATGAAACCCTGCCGGATTGCCGCCCGTCAGCCCCGCGATCAGGGACCGGAATCTGTTGGGGTTCGACGCGTCGAAATCCCTGTGTCGGGTCAAGCGATCGGCCACACCCACCGCATCGCGCGGCGCGGCATGGGCGACCTGCGCCATGAACCACTTGTCCATCACCAGGCGATCATCCTGCCAATCCTGTTCGAAGCGGTGGGCGACCGTCTCGTCGCCTGCATCCAGAAGGCAGGCGAAGGCCGCCATGCGATCGGTCATGTTGTTGGCCGCGTCATAAGCCGCACGCGCCGCCTTGCCGCCATCGAGCATCGTCTGCAACCGCAGCAGGGTAGCGGAAAGCGCCCGTTTGCCGGCGTCCTCGGCTTTCGGGTCGTAACTGCCGGGGGTGGCATTGCTCTCACGCAGGTCGGACAGGTCGTCGCGGAGATGCTCGGCCATCGCAAGCTGTGCGGCGCGGCGGACGGCATAGATCCGATCCGGGTCGGGGACGACATCGGCATTGTGCAGCGACTGTGCCAGATCGTCTTCGGACGGAAGCGCAAGCGCCAGTGCCCGGAACGCCGGATCGGCATCGGTATCAGTCGCAAGGGTCGTCATCGCGTCCAGCCATGGCGTGTCGAAGTCAGCATCGTCCGTTACCGTACGCATCAGCCGGTCCTTGGCTAGCGCCCGACCGGCCTCCCATCGGTTGAACGGATCGGTATCATGCGCAAGCAGGGTAAGCCGCTCCGCGTCTGGTTGGACGAAGTCGAGGATGACTGGCGCGGAGAAGCCCCGCAGAATTGACAGAACCGGCTTTGCGTCCAAATCGAACGACAGGTGGTCGGTCTCGGACGTCAGCTCGTGGATCTGCGTTCCGACAACTTCCGACCCGTCCTGAGCCAGTAGTCCGAAGGCCAGTGGAATCGGCATCGGTTTCTTGTTTGCCTGACCCGGTGTGTCGGGGATGACCTGTTCCAGGTCAATACGATACGAGCCGTCGTTAAAGTGTTCTGTCACCTTCACGACTGGTGTTCCAGCCTGCGTGTACCACAGCTTGAACTGTGTCAGATCACGACCCGTCGCTGCCTCGAAACAGGCCAGCCAGTCTTCGATGGTGCAAGCCTGCCCGTCGTGCCGTTCGAAATAAAGCGCGCATCCGGCGGCATATCCTTCGGCCCCCACCAGCGTGCGCAGCATGCCGATAAGCTCGGCACCTTTCTCATAGATGGTGGCGGTGTAGAAATTATTGATCTCGACAAAGCTTTCAGGCCGGACAGGATGGGCCAGCGGCCCGGCATCTTCGCGAAACTGGCGTGCGCGCAGGTTCAGCACGTCGCCGATACGCTGTGTCGCAAAACCGCGTGCGTCCTGACTGAACTGCTGATCGCGGAACACCGTCAGCCCTTCTTTCAGGCACAGCTGAAACCAGTCGCGGCAAGTGATGCGGTTGCCGGTCCAGTTGTGAAAATACTCATGCGCGACGATGCGTTCGATATTGGCGAAATCCGCATCGGTCGCGGTTTCAGGCGAAGCCAGGACATATTTCGAGTTGAAGATGTTCAACCCCTTGTTTTCCATCGCGCCCATGTTGAAATCATCGACCGCCACGATGTTGAACACCGACAGGTCATAGACGCGGCCATAGACTTTTTCGTCCCAGGCCATCGACCGTTTCAGGCTGTCCATTGCATATGCGGTCCGCCCCTCGTCGCCGGGCCGGACCCAGACATTCAGCGCAACGTCGCGTCCATCCATCGTGGTGAAACTGTCGTGTGTCGCGATCAGGTCGCCCGCGACAAGCGCGAACAGATAGGTCGGTTTGGGCCATGGATCGCGCCAGTGTCCATGACCGGTTTCGTCGCCGTTCGACAGCATTACGGGAAGGTCTGCGTCGATCTGCACGTCATAGGTCGCCATCACGTCGGGCCGGTCCAGCATGTAGGTGATCCGACGGAACCCCTCGGCCTCGCATTGTGTGCAATACATGCCGTTGGACATGTACAGCCCGGACAGGGCCTTGTTGGTCTGCGGCGCGATCTCGACCTCGGTTTCCAAAAGGAAGCTGTCGGGGGCGTTCAGAATCGTCAGCGTCGTCTTGGTCAGACTGTAGGCGTCTGGAGATAACTCCTCTCCGTCCAGCCGGACGGCCCGCAGCTTCAGCAGTTCGCCATTCAGAACCATGTCGCCCGGCCCCTGACGGATACAGGTCAGGCGGGAAGAAACGCGCGTTGCCAAGGGGTCCAGACGGACCTGCAGATCGACGTGGGTCACCGTCACGGGAACGGGGGCATAATCGGCCAGATAGATGGTGTGATCCTGTTCGGGGGTCGCATCGCGCATGGAAGGCTCCTTTTGCGGGCAAGCTAGGGCTGGCGGAATGGGGGCGCCAGTCTATTTCCGCTGAGGCGGGAACAGAGCGAAATGAGGGCGGTGTCGACATGGCCAGGATGATGCGGAAGGCGAATATGCCGACGAAAACCTGTGCGACCTGCGGGCGGCCGTTCACATGACGTCGAAAGTGGGCAAAGGATTGGGACCAGGTGCGATATTGTTCAGACAAATGCCGTTTGAGGCGAAGCGGTAAGAAAACTTGACCAATCTTTGTTGCCGATAGGAAACCTGCGCGTTACATCCCTGTCAACGCTCAAGGAAGGATCGACATGACCCGTATCAATAAATCCGGCCTTCAGGTCTCGACCGATCTGGCCAGCTTCTTAGACGACAAGGCACTTGTCGGCACCGGCGTCGAGAGCGCCGCCTTCTGGGACGGCTTTTCGAAGCTCGTCCACGATCTGGCACCGAAGAACGCGGCCTTGCTGGCCAAACGCGCTTCGATCCAGACCCGGATCGACGATTGGCACAGGGCCCGCGCCGGTCAACCGCACGATGCCACAGCCTATAAGTCTTTCCTGACTGACATCGGTTATCTGGTTCCCGAAGGCCCCGATTTCACGCTGGAAACGCAAGGCGTTGACCCGGAAATCGCAGAGGTTCCCGGCCCGCAGCTGGTCGTGCCGATCACCAATGCACGGTATGCCCTGAACGCTGCGAATGCGCGCTGGGGGAACCTGTATGACGCGCTCTACGGCACGGATGCGATCGGCGATTTGCCGTCTGGTAAGGGGTATGACGCGGCGCGCGGTCAGCGGGTGATCGATTGGGGCAAGGGATTTCTGGATCAGGTGCTGCCGCTGACTCAGGGGTCGTGGAAGCACGTGACCGATCTGAAGATCGAGGACGACCGACCCGTACTGCGCAAGGGTGCCGACGTCGTGGAGATCGCCGATCCACACGCTTATCAAGGATGGGTCGAGACTGATGGCACGATCCGCGTTCTTTTGCGCAATAACGGGCTGGGGATCGTTCTGGTGATCGCGCGGGACGGCACGATCGGCCGTGACGATCCGATGGGTCTGGACGCGATTCATCTAGAATCGGCGCTCTCCGCGATCATGGACTGCGAAGATTCGGTTGCCTGCGTTGATGCGGAAGACAAGATCGGTGCCTATGCGAACTGGCTGGGGCTGATGCGTGGCGATCTCTCGGAGCAGGTGACCAAGGGCGGCGAAACCTTCACCCGCGCGCTGAATCCCGACATGGAATTCAACGGTCCGGGTGGCGTCATCACTGCTAAGGGACGCGCCCTGATGTTAATTCGCAATGTCGGGCACCTGATGTCGAACCCGGCCATCCTGCTGCGCGACGGCAGCGAGATTCCGGAAGGACTGATGGATGCGGCGATCACGACGCTGATCGCGATGCACGATCTGAAGAAGACCGATGGGCCACGCAATTCGGTGACAGGGTCGGTCTACGTCGTGAAACCCAAGATGCACGGCCCCGAAGAGGTCGCCTTCGCGGACGAGATATTCTCCCGCGTCGAAGCGCTGCTGGGTCTGCCCGCGAATACCGTGAAACTGGGCATCATGGACGAGGAGCGCCGGACGTCGGTCAATCTGAAGGAGTGCATACGGGCCGCCAAGACGCGCGTGGCCTTCATCAATACCGGCTTCCTGGACCGGACCGGCGACGAGATACATACCAGTATGGAAGCCGGACCGATGCTGCCCAAGGGCGAGATGAAATCAACCCTCTGGATCAAGGCTTATGAAGACCGGAACGTTGATATCGGGTTGGCTTGCGGCTTGAAGGGCAGGGCGCAGATCGGCAAGGGGATGTGGGCCATGCCCGACCTGATGGCCGACATGCTGGAACAGAAGATCGGTCATCCGCAGGCTGGCGCGACCTGTGCCTGGGTTCCGTCGCCGACCGCCGCGACGCTGCACGCGACGCATTATCATCATGTCGACGTTCTGGCCCGTCAGGACGAACTGGCCGCCGGTGGCGCGCGGGGCACGCTGGAGGATCTGCTGACCATACCGGTGATGGAGGGGCGCAACCTGTCGGACGCGGAGGTCACGGCGGAAATCGAGAATAATGCGCAAGGCATCCTGGGGTATGTTGTCCGCTGGATCGATGCCGGCATCGGATGTTCCAAGGTCCCGGACATCAACGACGTCGGCCTGATGGAAGATCGCGCAACCTGCCGGATTTCGTCACAGGCGCTGGCGAATTGGCTGCACCACGGTGTGATCTCTGCCGATCAGGTCGAGGCCGGGATGCAGAAGATGGCCGCCAAGGTCGACGCCCAGAATGCGGGCGATCCAAGCTATGTGCCGATGGCGCCCGGCTTCGACGGTATCGCCTACAAGGCTGCGCAGGACCTTGTGTTCAAGGGCCGGGTGCAGCCATCCGGCTATACCGAACCGGTGCTGCACCGGCGTCGGCTAGAGCTGAAGGCCAGCTGACGCTACCCACCGAAAACTTATCGAAAGGACCATATCAATGGCCGAAATCAACCTGCGCCGCGCCCGCCAGATCATCAAGGGCATCATGGCGCGTGGCAAGGAGATGGATCTGAAACCACTGTCCGTCATCGTGCTGGATGCGGGTGGTAACGTGAAGGCGTTCGAACGGGACGATGCCGCCGCACCGGGCCGTTTCGCCATCGCACACGGCAAGGCCTATGGCTCGATCATGCTGGGCATGGCAGGCAAGGCCCAGATGGCGCGTGCCGAACAGCAGGCCTATTTCATGGCTGCCGTGAACGGTGTGTTCGGCGGGCAGGTCGTTCCGGTGCCGGGGGGTATCCTGGTGCGTGATGCCAAGGATAATATTATCGGCGCGGTCGGGGTCACCGGCGACACATCGGACAACGATGAGGTCGCGGGCCTTGCCGGGATCGAAGCGGCGGGCCTTAAGGGCGAGGCCTGACGGCTGTCGCGGGGTATCGGAAATTCCACGCGCCACCGCCAGCGGCAAGCGCCCATCTTCCGTCATCCACGGGCCAGACGGGCCTTGTGCGCCAACGCATCCCCGCATCTGCCGATGCCGGACTATCGCGAGCGCATCCGGGTCGCTATCTTCCCCTGTAACCGGAGGACTGACATGCGCCCGATCGTCGGCATCATCTCGAACCACTATCTTATCAACGACCAATATCCTGCCCATGCCAACGGCTCTATGAACACTGATGCCGTATCCAAGGTCGCGGGTGCGATGCCGCTGACCTTTCCCGGCGATCCGTCGGTGGTCGGGATCGATGAGTTGCTCGAAACCTTCGACGGCTTTCTGCTGACCGGCGGGCGCCCCAACGTCCATCCCGAGGAATACGGTGAGGCCGAGACCGAGGCGCATGGCACCTTCGACCGCAACCGCGACCGCGTGGCCCTGCCGCTGATCCGCGCGGCGGTCGAGCGGGGTCAGCCCATTCTGGGTATCTGCCGTGGTTTCCAGGAGATCGCGGTCGCCTTCGGGTCAACGCTGCATCCCGAAATCCGCGACCTGCCGGGGCGCACCAATCATCGCATGCCCCCCGACGGCACGCTGGAGGAGAAATTCGCCCTGCGCCACGACGTGCATTTCACGCCGGGCGGGCCGTTTGCCCGGCTGATGCGGTCCGAGACAGTCCTGACAAACACGCTGCACGGGCAGGGGGTCAAGCAACCGGGGCCGCGCGTCCGGATTGATGGCTGGGCCCCCGATGAAACGCCCGAAGCCATCTTCATCGACGGCGCACCGGGCTTTGCGCTGGCCGTGCAATGGCACCCGGAGTGGAACGCGGACGACGACCCGGTGTCGCGCCCGCTGTTCGAAGCTTTCGGCGATGCCTGTCGGGCATGGCGCGCGGAACGGTCGACACCTTTGCAACGCGCGGGCTGATCAGAACCCGTAAAGCCGGGCCGGATTGTCCACCAGAACGGCCTGCCTCACCTCGTCGTCCGGGCAAACCCGGTCAAACGCATCCAGCAGCGCGCCTGCCGCGCCGCGCTTTGCCCCGCCCAGCATGATCTGTGGCCAATCCGACCCCCACAGACAGCGCAGCGGATTGGCCGCCAGCATCGCCGCAACATGCGCATCCGCCGCCTCGAACGGTGTCGCGCAAAAGCGATAGGGCGCAGACAGTTTCACCCAGACATGACCATGTTCCATCAGGTCGAGCAGGGCGCGAAACCCCGGTTCGTCGACTCCTTTCGACAGGTCCGGCCAGCCCATGTGGTCCAGAACGACCGGCACAGGCATCGCGGCGATCCGGGGGGCAAGTTCGGCCATATGGCGGTCGGCCTGCAACAGCATCTGCACGTGCAGTCCCCTGTCGGCCAGACGCGGGGCCATCGCCTCGACGCCATCCCACGACAGGACGCCGCCATGAACATAGTTCAGGCGCACGCCCTCGAACCCTTCGGACTGCAGATCATCCAGTTGATCCTCGGTCGCCGTATCGGTCACCAGGCCGATCCCGCGGGTCGTCTCCCGGCCCAGGGTATCTATGGTCCGGGCGGCCAGGCCGTTGTCGGTTCCATAAAGAATGGACTGGACGATGACCGTATGCGTTGTGCCGAGGGTCGTCATCTGCGCGCGGTAGGCGGCAATGTAATCGCGGAAGTTCCAGCCCTCGGCCGGGTCCTCGACCCGCCCGTCCCACAGCCGGGCATCCGATGGCGCGCCGAGCATGTGAACATGCGTATCACAGGCCCCCTCCGGCGCACGGCGGGCGGGCGCGGTTGCGGGCAGCGGCGGATCGGAGCGCGGCAGTGTCATGTTGCAAGTGTATCGACCGGACCACCCCGCGACAATGTCATCAACGGCTGTCAGCCATATTGCTCCAGCATTTGCAGCAAATCATCATGAGAGTTCGCTTCCTGCACCGGCTTGTCCCTGCGCCAGCGCAACATCCTGGGAAATCGCAACGCCACGCCTGACTTGTGGCGCGTGGATTTCTGGATGCCCTCGAACCCGATCTCGAACACATGCTCGGGCGGCACCTGCCGCACCGGACCGAAGCGCGCCAGCGTGTTGCGCCGCACCCAGTGGGTGATCTTGCGAAACTCCTCATCGGTCAGGCCTGAATAGGCCTTGGTGAACGGCACCAGCTCGTTTCCCTTCCAGACCGCGAAGGTAAAATCGGTGTACAGGTTCGCCCGTCGCCCGTGCCCGGCCTGCGCATAGATCATCACCGCATCCAGCGAGAGCGGGTCCAGCTTCCACTTCCACCAGTCGCCCTTCTTGCGGCCGACGTGATAAACGCTGTCGCGGCGTTTCAGCATCAGACCCTCGGCATCCGCATCGCGGGCGGTGGCGCGGACCTTCGCCAGATCGTCCCAAGTTTCGAACGGAATCAATGGCGACATGGCGACCGGGGCGTCCGACGGCAGGTCGGCCAGCAACGTCGCCAGACGCGCGCGTCGTTCGACAAAGGGCAGGGTGCGCAGGTCTTTCCCGCCCTGTTCCAGCAGGTCATAGGCACGCAGGATCACAGGCGCTTCGGCCAGCAATTTCTTCGGCACCGTCTTGCGCCCGATGCGCGGTTGCAGCGCCGAAAACCGCAAGGGGCGATGTGCTTCGGCGTCCCAGGCCAGAATTTCGCCGTCCAGAACCGTGCCATCGGGAATGAAATCGGCGGCGCGGGCGAATTCGGGGAAACGGTCGGTCATCAACTCCTCTCCGCGCGACCACAGGTGATGCTGTCCGCCGCGCAGGATCAGCTGTCCGCGAATGCCGTCCCATTTCCATTCCGCCAGCCAATCCGCAGGCGGACCCAGGTTGGCCACATCTCCCTCGACGCCATAGGCCAGACAGAAGGGATAGGGTCGGCTCAGGTCAGCGTCAGGGTCCGGGTCCGTAATCAGCGCGGCATAGCCAGTGCTGTCCGGCGTCCAGTTGCCCATCAGGCGATGCGCCAGTTCCACCTCTGCGATGCCGGTGGCACGGGCCAGCGCGCGGGTCATCAGCTTTTGGCTCACGCCGACACGAAACCCGCCTGTGATCAGCTTGTTGAAGACGAAGCGCTCCGTGCCTGCCAGCCGATCCCACGCCTGCAGGATCGCGGCCTTGCGCGTGGGTTCATCGACGGCTGACAAGGCGCGTATATCGGTGATCCAGTCGGTCAGGCTGCGGTCCGAGGTCGCGCCCGGTTCGGGCAGGACCAGATGGATGGTCTCGGCCAGGTCGCCCACCACATCATAGCTCGCCTTGAACAGCCACATCGGCAGGTCCGCCAGTTCAGCGGCCCATTCCGACAAGCGGCTGGCGTTGACCGTGCGCTTGGGTCTGCGTCCCGACAGCAGGGCAATCGTCCAGAGGCGGTCCTGTTCCGGCGCATCGGCGAAATACGCAGCCAGCGCAGCGGTCTTGAGCGTGGTCTTTGTGGTCTGATCCAACGTGGTGAACAGGGTGGCGAAACGTTTCATGCCGTGCCGCCCCGCAAAAAGGCCGCCATCGCGTCGACGGCGCTGTCGGCCTTGGGCGTGCGGCCGACGAATAATTGCCAGACATGCGGCACTCCGTCCGTTTTTTGCACTTCTACGGAGACGCCCGCGCGGACCAACTGCTCCGCGATGGCGTCCGTATCCGCCTCGAGTACCTCGCCCGTGGCACATTGGATCAGTACCGGCGGAGAGTTGTCGAAGACCGCGTGGATCGGGGAAACGCGCGGATCTCTGGGGTCGGAGCATCCGACGTAATCGCGGGCGACACGGTGAAGCAGTGCCAAGGGGAAGATCATCTCGCCACGGATGTCCGGCGTCGGTCGGGATGGATCAAGGTCGACTGCAGGCGAGACAAGAACAACCCGTTCCGGCGGTGTGCCGTCCGCCAGCAGGTCGGCCAATGTCGTCAGGGCAAGGGTTCCGCCCGCGCTGTCACCGCCCAGCGCAAGCGGGCCTTCGGCGATCAGCTCTCGGGCAACGGCAATGCAATCGTCCGGCCCGGCCGGGAACGGATGTTCCGGCGCAAGACGATACTCCGGCAGGATCACGCGCCGCCCCGATCGTTGTGCCAGGGCAAGTGCCAGGCGGGCATAGCTGCGGGCCGATCCCAGAACGAATCCGCCGCCATGCAGCCAGAGAAGGGAACCCGCCGCATCCATGGGTGCGAAAACGTGGCAGGGGATTCCTGCGATTGTTCGTCTTGTGACTGTCATCCCGTCGAGCTGCGGCGTGCGCGGAGTCAGCAGCCGGACCGCATGCCGATGCAGCGCCCAGGGCAGGGGCAGGGTCAGTGCCGGTTTGACGATGCCCCGGCAGATCACCACCAGCGCCCGGTCCCGCCAACTCATGCGATATCCTCGGCGTCGAGCAACTCGTCCCCGAACTCGGTCTGCACGATCTGCGCATCGTAGCCCTGATGCTCCAGCCAGTCGCGGAACGTCGAAGTATAGCCGTGGGTCGCGAAGATCCGCGTCGCGCCGGTTTCCGCGATAGCCGCGTTCAGACCCTTCCAGTCGGCATGATCGCTGACGACAAAACCGCGCTCGGTTGCCCGTCTGCGCCGCACGCCGCGCAGCGCCATCCAGCCCGATGCAAAGGCCGTGGCGACCGGCCCGAAGCGTCGGGACCAGGTGCTATCGAGTGCGGAGGGCGGTGCGATGAGCATGGCACCGGGAGAGGCCTTGGGATCGAGGTCGGGGGTGACGCGCAGCGTGTCCGGCAGATGCAGGCCTTGCGCGCGCAACACTTCGTTCGTGTTCTCGACCGCGCCATGCGTCAGGATCGGACCGATGTCTGGGTCCAGCATCGTCATGACGCGTTGCGCCTTGCCCAGCGAATAGGCGCCGATCGCGGACACGCGGCCCTGTTCGGCATTCGTGCGCCACCAATCGTTGATCTGCGCTGCCAGTTCAGCGTCGGGGCGCCAGTCGAACACCGGCAATCCGAAGGTACATTCGGTGATGAAAGCGTGACATTTCACCGGCTCGAACGGCTCTGACAGGCCATCGGCGGTGGTCTTGTAATCGCCCGAAACGACCCAGACCTCGCCCTTATGCTCGACGCGGATCTGCGCGCTGCCGGGGACGTGACCTGCGGGGTGAAAGCTGACGGTGACGCCATTGATATCGCGTCTTTCGCCAAAGGCGATCCCGTCGAGTGTGATGTCACCCAGCCGGTGGCGGATGACCGGGGCGGCGGCGTGTGTTGTCAGATAGCGGCGATGCCCGGGATAGGAGTGGTCGGCGTGGCCATGGGTCACCAGCGCACGATCGACCGGCTTCCACGGATCGATGTGGAAGCCGCCGGCGGGACAATAGATGCCTTCGTCACGAAATTCGAGAACCATGGTGATGATTTAGGGCCTGATCGTCATCGGGACCAGTCGCCAGAGGCTGTAAGCTTTTCCGACATCTGTGTCGCGTCCAGATCCAGGCGGGAATGTGGCGAATCACAAATCCCTCCGACATGGAGCACTCCTCGATAGCCCCTGAATTTTGACACTTGCGGGCCGCAATAGGGTCGAATCCGTGCCATAGTTGTGCCACGATCCACAGTGCCGCCCCCAGATTGCCTTATTGTAAAGGCATAACTGCCTTATTCAAACCGGGGGGTTTATGATGAGTGTCTGCTTCAATGGCCTTAAAACGGGCCCAATCTGCCTAGGCGACGTGATGAGCCAGGTTCATGGTGAAAGCATCACGATGACCCAGACGGGTCTGGGAATGTTAGCGTTCCTGGCGGTTGTTGTAGCGGCTTTCGTATTCCGCAACCCTGCATAGATTGATCCGAAGCAAAGTCGACAGGCTGAGCCTAGCATGCATGGCCCGGCTTTCAGATGCGCGGGCGCGTTGCCTGCCTGTTTTCGGCAGGTAACGTCTTTCGGCAGGTAACGCCGGTCGATATGCCGGAACGTTGCAAGCATCATCCTTCGGGTGCGTTCAGCGTCAACTCTCCGTCGTCTTCCATCTTGCGGATCATCGCGACGATCTCGCTCATCGCAAGCTCGGTTTCTTCCGGGGTCGGTGGGTCGCGCTCGCCGATCTCCTCGCGGAATTGGTCGGCCATCCGTTTGGAGATGGAACCGAGGATGAAATCCACGACCTCGGCCATGTCGTCGGCCGCACCGGCAAGGGCGGTAACGATCACAGACCCGTCCAGTCCGCGCAGAACCTTGGGCAGGTCGCGCGGGGAAATGCGGTCGGCGATATTCTCGAAACTGAACACGGCGAAGCGGACGCGGGCCGCGAAATCCGGGTGCGTCGCCTCCAGACTGTCGAGGATGGCGCGACGCACGCCGGAGGTTGCCGCATTCAGTATATTGCCGACCCGCTGCACCCCGTCGGTCGCAAAGGCGACAGGCTTGCGTGATGCCCTTTCGCGGCCGAGCGCAATGCCGATCTGTGCCACGGCAGTCGGAGTGACATCTTCGGTTTTGGCAAAGGCGGCAGCGATGCGGTCCGCCCGTTCCGGCGGCAGCAACTGCATCAGTTCGGCAGCCCGAGTCGCAGGGAGTTTAGAGAGGAGAACGGCGCAGACTTCGTCGGATTCGCCTTCGATCATTGTCTTCAGGCCGGCCGCGTCGAGTTCGGAAATCTTGGTCCATGGTCCGCTGCCGGGCAGGGCGGCATTCCCCAGTTCGTTGGTCATTGCGTCAACCACATCCAGCGAAAGCTGGCTTTCCAGAAGAGCAAGCACCTTGGCGCGGTCGCGCGGAAAGTGCAGGCCGATGCTGTCGAGTTCGGCCGAGAATTCGGCGATGATATCAGCCAGTGTGCCGCGATCGATGAAGCGCAACCGGGCCATGTCATCAACCAGTTGCCGCTGCTGATCGGGCGGCAGGTCGCGCAGGCCCGGATCTGCCCCGCCGGAAACGAGCAGGTGGATCACCACCGCCGCCTTCTGGCGCCGTGTCAGCGGGCCGCCCGAAGGTGGAAGGCCCGGAGCCGGGACATTCGTCGGCTGATAGGTCAAGGCAGACTCCGTTCACCGCGCGGTCAGGTGACGCAGTCATGAACCCAAAACGTTAAGAACCCGTTGCGGGGCCGAGGCCATCCACAACGGGTTCCGGATTTCGCGTTCATCTGGTGCCGGGTCTGCGATCCGGTCGATGCGTCAATCGACGGCAGTTGGGTAGCTGTTCCAGCAGTTGGCGTCGTTGCTGGCCCAGTCGGTCCCGGCATTGCATTCGCCGACTTCGAAGTTGGCCGCATCAGATGTTGCCATGCTCTCGTCGTAGATTTCGGCGCTCGATCCGGCCGTGGCGAGCGCCAGCGTCGATTCGCCTTCGCTGTCGATCTCGACGCGGGCTATGAGGGTGTTTCCATCGATGCTTGTGCTGCCGGATACGTTCGTCTGAACGACGAAATCGGGAAGCTCCAGATCGGTTGTGGAGTTGATGACGACGCTGTCGCCATAGTCGGCGGCGGGATCCACAGGCTCTTCCAGGCTGGCGGTCTGGACGGGATCGCCTTCGGCGGTCTCAGTCGATGCGACGGTGAAGCTGTCGGCGGGCTGCTCGACGGCCGGTTCGACCACTGTCGCGTCGGTGCTATCTGTGGCACTCACAAATTTCTGGGCATGTGCGATGCCGGGCAGCAGCATCACGGACAAGGCGATGTAACGGATCATGATTAAAACCTCGGTGTTGGCAGACCCGCAATGCTTGCCTTGCCAATAAGGCGAGAATCAGAACGATTTATGTCAGCCCGGCGGTTTCTTTGGCGCCAATCATGATGTTCAGATTCTGGACCGCAGTGCCGGACGCGCCTTTGCCGAGGTTGTCGAGAACCGCCGTTACCGTCACCCGGCCTGCGCCGTCGCCCTGTACAGACAGGATCATCCGGTTGGTGTCGCGCGTGGCCTGGGGATCAATCCGATCGCCTGCCATTTCGACGCTGACGAACGGATCGCCGTGATAGAAATCGCGCAGTGCGGCCTCGATCCGGGCGTGTCCGGCAATTTCGCCGGGCAACAGATCCGCATGCAGATGCAATTGAACCATCATGCCCTGAGCGAAATTCGCCACCATCGGCTGGAACAGGGGCTTTCGGGTCAGGCCGCCGTATTTCATGATCTCGGGGATGTGCTTGTGCGACTGGGTCAGTGCATAGAGATAAAGGTCAGGCGCCGTCCCTGCCTCGTACTCCGCGATCAGCGCCTTGCCGCCGCCGGTGTATCCGGACACGCCGGTCAGAACGACGCCGTGATCGTGCGGCACGAGGCCCGCATCTGTCAGGGGCCGCAGCATGGCGATCGACCCGGTGGCATAGCAACCGACGTTCGCGACACGGGTCGCGTCGCGGATGCGATCCCGCTGACCGGGCAGTTCGGGCATGCCGTAGACCCAAGCCGCCGCCGTCCTGTGCGCGGTCGAGGCGTCGATGATCCGGGTGCCGCCCGCCAGTATCACCGCGTCGCGGGCTGCATCGTCGGGCAGGCACAGGATGGAGACGTCTGCCTCGGCGAAGGCATCCTTGCGAGCGGCTGCATCCTTGCGGTGTTCGGTCGGCACCGACACCAGACTGATGTCGTCCCGCGCCTCCAGCCGGTCACGGATTTGCAGGCCGGTGGTCCCGGCCTCGCCGTCGATGAACACTGCGGTCGTCATGCTGTCGTCTCCGTTTGTCGAAGGGTGGATACGACGGTGGCGGGTTACGTGCAACGGCACCGGACCCCGGCCGCCGGAGGGGCGAGGGGTTGCCGGATGTCGTGAAAAAACCGAAAATCCCGTGTTTCTATCGCTGCGAAAATCAGTCTTTGAACCCATGGAAGATTCATCTTGCGCGCGCGGCACTCGCCCGGCTAGCGTTCTTGCAAGCGTATGCACGCCTCGATCCTAACGGCGAGGTCGGGAAAGGGAAGCACCTTCGCAGCCAAGATCGTCTTGATGACCCGACAGGGAAGAACAGGGCGGCCGCGCCGGAAAACCGGGCATAGACAGACATAGCAAACCGATGGGGAGATACCGATGCTGATCAAGAACCTGGCCCTTGCGGGCACCTTCGCGCTTTCGGCCACGGTGATGACAACCACCGCCGTGGCCGCCTGTGCGTTTGAGAACGATGTTGAAATCAAGACGCTGAGCGCGGGTTTCGAGGCATGGAAGGCCGTGACCGACGCCATGGCGGAGTGCGGCAACGTATCAGCCGAGCTGGATCAGGAGTTCCGCACCAAGCAGCCGGCCGCCTTTGCCGCCAACCCCTCGCTCTATGCGATCGGTGGCGTTTCGAATGGCACTGTCACGCCGCTTCTGAATGAAGGCACGATCCGGCCACTGGACGATCTGGTTGCGAAATACGGTGAAAACTTAAGTCCCAACCAGTTAATCCGGGTCAACGGCGAGGTGATCGCCATCGCCATGATGGTGAATACGCAGCACCTGATGTATCGCAAGGATATCTTCGAGGATCTGGGGTTGGACGTCCCCAGAACCTATGACGAGGTACTTGACGCCGCCCAGACCATTCAGGACGCCGGGGTCGTCGATTATCCGCTGGGAGCCACCATGGCCTCGGGCTGGAACATCGCGCAGGATTTCAACAACATGTTCCTTGGTTATGGCGGCACCTTCTATAACGAAGACAGCACGCCCGCGGTGAATTCCGAAGCCGGGATCAAGGCTTTGGAGATGATGAAAAAGCTGACTGCGTACATGGACCCCGAGTATCTCGTCTCGGATTCCACCTACGTCCAGCAGCAATTCCAGCAGGGCAAGATCGCCATGGCAAACCTCTGGGGGTCGCGCGGCGGCGCGATGGACGACCCGGCGGAAAGCCAGGTCGTCGGCAAGGTCGGATCGGCTGCCGCGCCCATCGCGGTCGAGGGCGGGCCACCTGCAACGACGCTTTGGTGGGACGGCATCGTGATCGCCAAGAATATCGACGATGCGACTGCCGACGCGGCCTTCCGCGTCGCGATGGAGGGCCTCGACAGCGAGATGGTGCAGGGTGCGAACGAAGACGCGATTTGGCTGATTTCGGGCTATACGCCGGGTGACATGGCGTCGGGTGCGATCGCTACTGCGACGGCCACGCCCGCGCCCATCAGCTATCCCTCGACCAGCCAGATGGGCCTGATGCACACGGCCCTCGGCAACAAGCTGGATGGCTTCTTCACCGGCAATATGACCGCCGAGGAGACGCTGGCCGCGGTCGAAGAGGATTACATCAGCCAAGCCAAAGAAGCCGGTCTGCTGGAATGATCGGACCCCGCCGGGGGCGCACAATCCGCATTGCGCCTCCGGCCGCCCCTGAGGACACGTCCACACGTCCCGTTCCACCAGCTCCGGGGACCGCGCCATGAAGTTCCGCACCTTCGCCATGTTCGTCGGACCGTCGGTCGTCATGATGCTGATGTTCATCGCGTTCCCGTTGGTGACGGTTTTGCTGAATTCCTTCCAGGTGACGCAGCCGGTGTTCCAGGTCGTCGAGACCGAGACCTGCACCCCCGGCTTCATCACCCAGACCTGCACGACCGAAGTCAAGACGATCCCGGTTCTGGACGGTGACGGCAAGACGGTCACGACCACGCGGTGGGTCGGCTTTTCATCCTATGCCAATGTCCTGGGCGGCGAACGTCTGACCCGCGCCCTGTCCGACTTCGACCTTGGCGCGGTCTTGCAGATCGACTTCTGGAAGGCGCTGCGGTTCACGCTGACCTTCACGCTTGTCACGCTGCCATTGGTCCTTGGACTGGGGCTGGCCATCGCGGTCGTGGTCAACAACGCCGCCACGGCAGTGAAAGGACCGGTGATCTTCGTTTCGCTGCTGCCATTCATCATAACACCGGTCATCGGCGCGCTGTCGATCCGCTGGCTGTTCTATGGCGACGGGATCGTGACGGTGTGGCTGGAGGCGCTGTTCGACACCAACCTTTCGGTCGCCGCAAATGGCTGGGCGATCGAATTCCTGATGATGTTCTATCGCGTCTGGCACGTTGCGCCCTTCGCCTTCGTGATCTTCTACGCGGGCCTGCAAACGGTCAATCAGGACACGCTGGAATCGGCGATCATCGACGGCGCGTCTCGGTGGGAAAGACTGCGATACGTCGTGATCCCGCATCTTATGCCGCTGATCGTGTTCATCACGCTGATCCACCTGATGGACGCCTATCGCGCCTTCGAGGAGGTCATCGGGTTTTCGTCCGAGTCGTACCGGATCACGCTGCAATACCTGACCTATGATTACCTGACGCCGGACGACGCGGGAAACCGTCAGATCTCGTCGGCCAGCGCATCGGCGATGCTGACGATGATCGGGGTCGTTGTATTGCTGGCCGCGCCGCTGCGCCGCACCTGGCGCGACCACAGAGGGGCATAGAAATGTCCGACGCATCCGTTCCACGCGCCCTGCGGCAGCCATTATCGCTGAAACTGGCGTCAAACCTGTTCCTGCTGGCATGGCTGTCACTGGCAGCCTTTCCGCTGTTCTGGATTGTGGCGATGTCGTTCAAATCGCCTGTCGATGCCTTCTCCTCCTCGGCAATCAACGTTCTTGTAGGCCCTCGGACGCTGGCCGATGGCAAGGGTCTGTCCATCGTCGATATCGTGCTAGGCCTTACGGTGGCATGGCTGTCGATCAGGGCAGCGACGAAATGGCTGATGCCGATGGCGGCGGGCGAGGGGACCGTGCAGCGCATCTTCAGTTGGGCGGTAATCGCACTGGGGTTCGCGGTCCTGTTCATCATCGGGTTCTTCTTCGTCGTGCCCTGGATCTCTGGGCCGCTGAATGCGCTTCTCGGACCGCTGGGCAGACCGGTGCTGGGGCTGACAGCGGAACATTACCGCGCCGTCTGGGTCGAAAATGCGTTCTACGAGAACTTCCGCAACTCAATGATCGTGACGTTCGGGGTGGTCACAGTGTCGCTGACGGTGGGGACATTGGCAGGGTATGGGCTGGCCCGGTCAGGGTCGACATTCGCATTCTGGATTTTGATTATCGCTTTGATTTTCAGGGCCTTGCCCCATTCAGTTCTGGTCGCCGGATACCTGCCGGTGTTTATCAACTCGGCCGAAATTCTCCGGCCCGTCCTGGGGGAGAATGCACCGACGCTCTACGGTCAGCCGCTGGCGGTGATCGCGGTGCTGGTGTCAATAAACCAACCCTTCACAATCTGGATGCTGCGCAGTTTTTTCCAGAACATCCCGGTCGATCTGGATGAAAGCGCGCGCGTCGATGGCTGCACACATTTTCAGGCCTTTCGCTGGGTCATCATGCCGGTGATGTGGCCGGGGGTGATTACGACGGGTCTGTTCAGTTTCCTGCTGGCCTACAACGATTTCCTCGTGACGTCGCTGCTGCTGGATGCGTCGAACCAGACGATGGTTCCGGCGATCGCCGGGTATTTCAACCGCGAGACGACGACCACCGATCAGGTCGAGGCGGTGGCCGCGGCGGTCAGCATCACGGCACCGCTGTTCCTGCTGGTGATGATCTTCCAGCGGCAGATCGTATCGGGCCTGACGGCGGGGGCCGTGAAGGGATGAACGCCGGTTCATCATAACCCGGACTCGACACTCCATAACCCGGACTCGACACTCCGATGAAGCCTTGCACGGCGCGAACGAGCGGGCTGCTGCGTGACTGAAGCCTTCCCGGTCCGCAAAAACACTCAGCCTGGAACCCCACGTCTTTCATCATGCGAACATACATGGGCTGTCCGAAGGTTTTCCCAGGAAAAGTCGTGCCATGCCTTCTTCGACGGATTCAGCCGATGCCGACCCTTTCGCGAAGGATCGGTGCCGTCTTTAGCAAAAGCACTTTCAACCCCTTGCGCGGACGCGTAACCCGGCGCCATGCGTATTCTTTTCCTTGGCGACGTCATGGGACGTACCGGTCGCACTGCCATCACCGAACGCCTTCCCGGTTTGCGCACCGATTGGCGACTGGATGCAGTTGTTGTGAACGGCGAGAACGCCTCATCGGGGCGGGGTCTGAACGCCAGTCAGGCCAGGGGTCTGTTTGATGCGGGGGCGGATGTCGTCACGCTGGGCGACCATGCCTTCGACCAGAAGGACATGATGCAGGCCGTCGAACAGGACGCCCGCATCCTGCGCCCGATCAACTTCGCCAAATCCGCACCCGGCAAGGGCTGGCGGGTGTTCGACATCGGGGGCCGCAAGCTGTTGGTCGCGCAGGTGCTGGGGCAGGTGTTCATGTCGCGGACCTATGACGATCCGTTTTCGGCGATCGAACCTGTTTTGAAGGCGCATCCGCTGGGCCGCGCCGTCAATGCCACGCTGGTCGACGTGCATTGCGAGGCGACGTCCGAGAAGATGGCGATGGGCCATTTCTGCGACGGGCGCGCCAGCATCGTGGTGGGCACCCACACCCATATTCCCACCGCAGACGCCTGCATCCTGCCGCGCGGAACGGCGTTTCAATCGGATGCAGGGATGTGCGGCGATTATGACAGTGTGATCGGGATGGAAAAGACCGAGCCGCTGCGGCGGTTCATCACCGGCATGACCAGAGACAGGTTCGAACCTGCGAACGGCGAGGCGACGCTGTGCGGACTGTTCGTCGAAACCGATGACGCCACCGGATTGGCACGCGAGGTCGTGCAGGTGCGGCAGGGCGGGCGCCTGTCGCAGAGCGGTCCAGCCACAGGGCCCGCGGTATGAGCTGGCTCGACCTGTCGCAACCCGCCGAAGCCTGGATTACATTGGGCGTTCTCGCGGTGATGCTGGGTCTGTTCATCCGTGAGGTCTATCCGACCGAAGTGGTGGCGATGGGCGGCGCGGCAATCCTGCTGGCGACGGGGATATTGCCCTACGAGGCGGGCGTTGCGGTTTTGTCCAACCCGGCACCCTGGACTATCGCGGCGATGTTCCTGTTGATGGGCGCGCTGGTACGGACCGGCGCGCTGGACTGGTTCACGCGCTTTGCCGAGGCGCAGGTCGGCACACGGCCCCGGCTGGCCATCGGCATGTTGCTGGCCTTCGTTCTTGTCGCCTCGGCTTTCGTGGCGAATACGCCCGTCGTGGTCGTGATGATTCCGGTGTTCGTGCAACTGGCGGGCGCGATGAAGCTGCCACCGTCGAAGTTGCTGATCCCGCTCAGCTATGCGTCGATCCTGGGCGGCACGATCACCCTGATCGGGACGTCGACCAATCTGTTGGTAGACGGGGTGGCGCGGGCGCGGGGGATGGAGCCGTTCACCATCTTTGAAGTCTCGCCGCTGGCCATTCCTGTGGCGTTGGTGGGCATGGCATACCTGTATTTCATCGGTCGGCACCTCTTGCCCGAGCGAACGTCGATGGCGGCCATGCTGGGCGGATCACGCAAGGCCGCTAAATTCTTCGCCGAGGCGATTATCCCGCTTGATTCGAACCTGATCGGGCGCGAGGCGACAGACGTCCAACTTTTCAAACGCGATGGTGTGCGGTTGGTCGACGTGGTGCGGGGCGATGCGTCGTTGCGCCGCAACCTGAGCGCCGTGACGCTTCAGACCGGCGACCGCGTGATCCTTCGCACCGAGATCGCGGAACTGCTGACCTTGCAGCGCAATCCCGACCTGAAGCGACTGGATCAGGTGGGCGCGGTCGAGACCACGACGGTCGAGGTTCTGATTACCCCGGATGCAAGAATGGTCGGTCGACGGCTGGGTAACCTGCGGTTGCGGCGCAGGTACGGGGTCTATCCGTTGGCACTGCACCGGCGGGACCGGAATATATCGGGGCAACTGGATGATATCGTCGTGCAGGTGGGTGACACCCTGCTTCTGGAAGGCGCGGGCGACGATATACACAGGCTGGCTCTGGACATGCATCTTGTCGAAGTCAGCGCACCGCGAGAGCAGGCATTTCGCCGCGAGCGCAGCTGGATCCCGGTGGTCGTGGTCGCGGGCATCGTTGTGTTGTCGGCAATGGACCTTGCGCCGATCCTGGCACTTGCAGTGCTGGGTGCGGTGATCGTTCTGTTGACGCGCAGCGTAGACGCGGACGAGGCGTTCGGTTTCGTCGACGGCCGGTTGCTGGCGATGATTTTCGCGATGCTGGCCGTGGGCGCGGCGCTGGAATCGTCGGGTGCGGTCGAGATGATCGTTAACGCGGTCGCACCGTATTTGCAGGGATTGCCGGGGCCGCTTCTGGTGCTGGCGGTGTTCGCGCTGACCTCGACCCTGACCGAACTGGTCAGTAACAATGCCGTGGCCGTGGTGGTCACGCCGATTGCCATAGCCTTGGGGCAGACCCTTGGCGTAGACCCGCGCGGACTGGTGGTAGCAGTGATGGTGGGGGCGAGTTGTGCCTTTTCGACACCCATTGGCTATCAGACGAACATGCTGGTCTATGGTCCGGGCGGATATAGGTTTACCGATTTCGCACGGGTGGGAATCGGCTTGAATGTCATTGTCGCTCTCGTCTCGTCTGCGCTGATCCCTCTGATCTGGCCGCTTTGAACGATCATCTGGAACTGCCTGGGAGGCCTAAATGCGCTCTATCCTGATTTTTCTGCCGCTCGTCCTCGGGGCGTGCCAAACCCTTGCTACCGCGACTGGCGGGGATGTGCCGCAATCCGATGTGATCGTGCCTCCGGGTGAGGTGCGGGTCGTCTCGGCCGCAGCAACGCCCGGCGAAGTCACGATCCGGTTGTCTGATGGAGCGCGCTGCACCGGAACCCGCCCCGAGGGGACGCCGGGCGGTTGGTCGGGCGTGACTGCCGATTGCGGTTATGCGCTGCCATATACGGTAATGTTCAAGCAGGGCAGCGTGCCGCAGCGATTCCAGATCGAGGTCCCCGCTGCGGGCACCGGGCCGCGCGCGGAAATACTGGTAGTTGACGTGGATGGTGTGCGCCGTCTGTTCGCCGCGCCGCTGGGCAGCAACGTACGGTTCGAAACTCAAGGCTGACGCAAGAGGCGGGGGGCCATGTGCCCGCCCG
>Ga0209634_1000244_pt1 | contig 42612 bp, 51 predicted proteins | sample LinPmetageLP40_FD_184043 | JGI IMG/M metagenome (GOLD analysis project Ga0209634, IMG submission 184043) | Marine viral communities from the Pacific Ocean - LP-40 (SPAdes) (version 2) | ecosystem: Environmental > Aquatic > Marine > Oceanic | place: Pacific Ocean | collected 2010-08-26 | reverse complement strand
TTCGCCTGGGCATTTTGTTTGAGTCCTATTTCATCATCGGATTTTTCTGTCGGAAAAATATTATAGGTATAGAGAGTGTCATGAGGGGTATCTACACGGTTAATCCTCCCCACGCGTTGCATAATTTTTGTTGGATTCCATGGAAGGTCATAATTAATTACAACATTACATCGATGTAAGCTCACACCTTCTGCTAAGACATCTGTAGTGATGAGAATATCGAAGTCATCTTTTTGATTCTTAGCATTATTATCGAAGTTATCAATTACCTTTTCACGATCATATTTGGACATACCCCCCTTAAAACTAAATACCCTGCCTTTGCATACGGTATCCAATTGTTCTCTTAAGTAGTCACAGGTCTCTGATGATTCAGTAAATATAATTTTCTTATTTTTGATTAAATGTTCGTCCGTAGTTAATAAGCGCTTGAACTCAGTCAATTTAGAATCCGTGGTAATTATTTTCCAACTATCACGGATATGCAGCAATCGCTCTTTATCAGCTAGCAAGGAATCGTAAAAAGATTCCTTAAAATCATCCGCCCTATATTGTTCTGCATCTCCCTGTTCAACAATTTCATTAATACCTTCAAGATCATCTATCTCAAGTAACTCAATAATTTTGTTAAAATATTTTTTACTGATAATAATTGTTCCCGATTCATACTGCTTTATGAATTCATCATACGAAATGATAAAGCGATCAATAGTTTTTTTAAAAGCAAAATAGCTGCTCTCTAATCGCTTTACAACCAATATCTTCATAAACTTTGTGAGATTACTTTGCCTTACTTTATCGATGGTTTTTAATTTACTGGTATCTTTTAGATAATCTAATGGACGGTAACGGGAAAAATCAAAATCTTGGGCTAGCACCTGTAATGTTTCATCAAATACGTTGTTTTCTCGTGTATCAAATTGATAATAAATAGGCTTAGGATCAGCAATAGTAGGAAACTTAAGTCCCTGTTCAGCTAAATCCTTGCCATAGAATTCTTGAATTTCTTGGCGCGTTCTTCGCACCATAATGTATTTTAATAAACGTTCACGAATGGTCCGTGCATTACTTTTAACTTGCTGAATATACTCTACAGGTTGATCAATTCTATTAAGCCCCTTGAGTTTGTACTCTAAACCATTAAAGAAATTTTCAATATTACGTAAATTGGGAATATCACTATTTCTTACAGGCTGAAAAAGTTTGATTTGGGATAACAAATCTTTAGCGCTGTTGTTATAGGGTGTAGCTGTGACTAAAATGACTTTTTTATTTTTACAAATCTTACTTAAATGCGTATAGGTACTGGTATCCTCATTACGATAATTATGTGCCTCATCAATAATGATATTCTCGTATCCATGGAATAATTCTTTTTCAGCTATTTGATCAATAATACCTTTTGATTTGCAGTCAAAATCTTTAGCTCTAAAACCAAAATCTTTAAAAGCGTTATACCAACTTCCAGGATTTTTTTCGTCTATTAAATTTGGTGGAGCAATAATAAGAGTCGATCCTCCCAATTCCTGACATAACATTGTTCCCATAAATGTTTTTCCCAGGCCAACAACATCTGAGATAAAAACACCGTTGTATTCGTTAACAATGCGTTTTGCATTCAACACTGCATGTTCTTGATATTGAAGGTCCTTGAAACCTTCAGGACGATATTGATGCGATAAATCTTCATCCTGATTAATTTCTTCACGAAAATATTCGTATAAAAACTTTAAATACAATTCATATGGCGTTACCTTGTCATTCAGCCAGGTTTCTTGATTAATAGTTTGGACATATTGTTCACTGACATCCACGCCTTTACTCCATAGCTCTTCAAATCGTTCTAATGCATAGTCATAATCTGAAGGGTTTTTTAACTCGACATTAAACTCAATATTTTCACGTAAACCACTTGCGGTAAAATTACTGGAGCCCGTAATCACTCGACCTTTATCACGATCATCTTGATCGAAAGTCATAATGTAAACTTTGGAATGAATTTTTTCGTCAGGATAAGCTTTGATTTCTATGCGACCTGACTGTAGCCATTCTTTAAACTTGTAGACACTTTCCTCAGTATCTATAGAATCTTCAGCTTCTTCTAGTTCTTTTTTGACTGAGGAAGAGTAAACTTTTCCCACTTCACTGCTGGATAATTCTTTTGCTGACTTAACTGCTGCATAGGTTTTGTAGTCGGTACTAATACCTACTAGAATACGAATTTTTTTAGTATTTTCTAGTGATGGATAAATAGCTTTGAATCCACTAGAATAAAAGTAGCCTGACAAGACATCAAAAAATCTTGTATCTTTTATTAACGATGCAAACCTTGCTTGGAGGGTTTGGTCATTTTCATTGGTAATAAATGTTTTGTCGGTCATTATTCTAATTCCTTCCTCTGACATGAATATGCAAAGTTTTCATAACCCATATAGTTAGCTATTAGTTTATCTGGATGCATAAAGTATAATCATTTTAAAGAAAATTAATGCTTTATTTCAAGAGAAGAAGTTAGACTTGAATACACAATATGTACCACTAACGCCCTGTATTCCAGAGCTTGAAATTCACTCTCAAAGTTTGATTGAGAATAACCCCAATTCTTTTCGATATACTGATCACAAATCTCAAAAGATTTTATTGTTCCATCCCAAGTTGGCAAGTTTGTAAGGCTCACTTTAGAGCGTCTCAATGGCAGAAGGCGAGAGGAATGCTCTAAACTAAATTGTTCTGCTTTTTTAACTACCCATTTGTGCCATTCTTTAAAGGTCATTTTATCAATGCCATCTAGTTGCTCTTGGTCCCAATAAAATAGAGAGGATTGAAATCCCCACATCTGTAGTCCATAATCATGATCTCCTCCCGATAAAAAGGCCAATGGTATCTGTATTGGTAATAGTCCTAAAAAATAGTCAATTTTTCCAGATACTAGGGGCGTAAAACATCCATTAAAAAAGCAGGGCAAACCCAACCTTATATATTCTGCTATTTCCCTTGTACCTTTTTGATCGCTCATTCCATGTAGTTGTATTTGAAAAATCCCGCACTGAAATGCTTCAAGTAAACTGACTTTCTCTCTTAAGACATTTTTACCTAGAGCCAGTAGAAATGAATCATAAAGACGATTTGCATCTAAAAGCGCTTCTATAGAGTTAACTTTTTTTGATAGTAATCCTTCATCTTGAAGTTTAACGATATGTAAGATTTTGTTAATGTTTGGTACTTTAATGTCACGAAATTCAAAAGGTAACCCAGACCGATAGCAAAATTCATTTAACTCTCTATCAAAACCAGTATACAAATGGCCAATTATTTCATCGATGTTTCTTGATCTATCTATGGGAAGGGATACATTCAAACCAGCAAATAACTCTTCAATTTTTTCTTCGGTATTTGGAGCACCCGCATATAAACCAACTAAAACAAACAGACCAAAAACCCTCTCTCGATCAAATCCTAAATCAATTAATCGATCAACAAATACTTGCGTTTGCTCTGGCAACTCTAAATAATCAGACTCATGCACAGATTTCAAAAATCATATAGTTATCTGGTTGTTTATCTGAACTCATAAAATTTCTCATCAGATTAAATAGTCTAAAACTTGCTTCCATGTTGAGAACTTATTCTGTCCAAAATGGATATGTTCGCCAGTAAATTTGTCTGCTCCATTTTTAGTTCTGTCGTCTATAAGGTAATCCCCAGCATTAAGATTTTTATGATGAGACAGGATAAGCCTTTTGTGTCCATTTATTCCTAAATGTTTTTTAACCCACTCCACTTTATCTGACCACGCAGTAGAGTTATCCCAAGGTGCTGTAGAGAGAATATATACATCATATTTATTTAATTGTGATAGGTGGTTGAATGCATTAACTGCCCCTTCCATGGGCTCCATTAATCCAAATATTCCAGGAACATCATCTAGATGCCCATCATATTCTGATTGGATATCCTTACTTAGTTTTGCAATTCCAGTTTTAAAGTCAACTAAGACATTGTCCATGTCTATGTATATAATTTTTTTCACGGCTTGCATTTTCTGTCCTCGTAATCTTGCATTTGGATCTTTTAATGATTCAATATCCATTCTTATATTAGCAAACCATTCTCCCCCTATCCTGTGATTATATGGTCTAAGATTTTCTAATTCAAATTGCGTCCCCTCATCGGCTGCTTTTTGATATAACTTCACTTCTTTTTTTATAAGCTTATCCTTTAAATCACTAGCATAACCTCCGCGTCTAACATGAGCTATAAAAGCAAACCAATTCTTGGGATTAGTAAACCTTTTGTGAAGTCTGTATCTATGACATGAACTACACAGGCATAAAAGGGCTGGTTTTGTCCACAGATAGGGTAATCCATAATCTTCATCATGATGTTCAACTGCTACATTAGGATCGTTACATAAATCGCATGGCCCCTTTGCAGATTCTAATTCACCGCTTTTAATTAATTTTTTTAATACTTTAAATTTAGTATCTCTTTCTTTTGGACTGTAACCGTTATACCAACTATCAACTATCAACAAAATTTCCCCAATTTATTTTTAACAAAAGATAATTTTTTTTCATAAGATTTTAAAAGATATTAATTATTTGCTATTAGGAATCTCATTTTTGGGCTCTCTTTTGAAGCCAAATACCTCATCTAAATCTTGGTCAGGGAAATATCCTTGCCAGTCTTCATCTTCTAAGATGTATCTTTCATGTTCTGACTGCTCTATACAAAGCTCTTGAATAATTTTTTTTGATGAGGAGAAGTAGTAGTCACCACCATAATCCCTTAACATATAAAAATTTTTGTGCCCATAAGCCTTTCCCTCCCAATCACTTGGCATTTGGTCTGATAAAACTGAGGTATATCCATCTTCATATATATTTTTAGGGGGGTAATTAAAAAAACAGTAGCTTAAAGAGTCTGCCAGCTCATTTAAAAATGCTGAGTCTAGTTGGAGATTATCAATTTTTAACAGAAATGCATCAATGAAAATACTACTAGCTTCTGCTTCCAAAGAATTTTCATCAATATTTACAGGTAATTTAAATGATTTTGCCCATGCAATTACATTTAACGATTCTGCTAAATTTAAATAAATAAATTTTAATGCGAGGGCATTTTTAATTAATTCTTTAGAAAGTGTATATTCAGTCATTATTTAATAAACTTTTTAATCTTTATGTAATTAATTAATTGTTTTCTTATTAGTGACTATTTTTTCCATAAGCCAAATCACCCCATACAGAGGTAGTCTCTGCCATCATCAGATTAGGTATTAGTAATACGAGTAGGAGTAGTTTTTTCATATATTTACTATATCAAATTACCTATCTTTTATAAACTCACGCAAATATCTCACCTTCCATGCGATGTATTTTTTTTGGGTTTCTTTTAATTGCTCTGGTGTTAGTTTGATATTTTTTCGTCTTTCTATTTCTTTTTCTTCTTGATTGGTTACTGAATACCAAATTTGATGATGAAGATTTTTCCTTACTTCTTTTGGTGACATGTTTTTCTCCTATTTAGCTACTTTGACAATTGTCTAGGTGTAGCAAGTTGGTTTAAATCCACCTAATCTTTCTTTCTAGTTAAAATCTCCTTTAAGTATTCTGACAGTTCGCCATAATACAACTAGCGCTATGGCTACCCATATAAATGCAACTGTTGGGTCTTTTTTCAGACTCATAGTTTTTCCTTTAACCTATTAAAATTCAATTTTATTAAATGGTAAGAAGATTCACATCAGTAATTTCATGAGTTAAATATATCCCTAATAATTAATAGAACAACCTGACAAATTAGAGATTCTTCGTCTACCTTTTATCTTTAAATAATAGATCTAATCATGGACTCTAAAGAGACATATATAAAAGCTGCTTTTGAGAAAATTATTCCTTTATTTCGTGAAAGGGAATTACCAATAGATGAGATAGATGGGAGGTTACAAATTAAATTTGCTGACATAGCACCCAAATGGGCAGGTCTCTGCCAGTCATGGACATCAGGCTACTATCCTCAAGAAGAACATGAGATTTTGATTAGTAATAAGGTTAATAATGGTTTTGATGCGATTGATGTGCTTATTCACTAGCTATGCCATGCGATACAATTTCACTTATATGGAGATGAAGTAAGGCCTCATGGTAAGGAGTTTAAAGCAATAGCAGAAGCAGTCGGGCTTACAGGAAAAATGACGTACGCTTCTGCTAATCATGAGTTAGGAATTAAAATTAAAAAATGGGAAAAGGAAATCGGTGTATTTCCTCATGAGCCGTCCTTTGCAGAAATGATTGAAAATTGGATGATTAATTTAATAAATTATGGTGGCTCATTTTATATATTAGCGATGATTGTTCAGTACAACACCCCTTGAGGTAAATTTTATACTAATAACAGAGCAAATAAGGAGTAACAAAAAAATTTTATTTTTTAAAAGAGCTTTCCCTGTAAGGGGTTATTTATCGACTAACCAAGGAGCGTTACCAAAAGTTACCTCCCCTGTTTTTCTTATGGCTGAAGAAAATAATTCATATGATAAATTTGCAGTTTCAATATTTACAACAGAAAATTTAAATAAAGATTCAAAAATTGGATATCTGCCAAAAAACTTCAATCAGATTTATCATGATTTCTTAAAGATTGGTGGGGTTTATTCTTCATATATTAGTCAAATTAATATGGATTCAACATATAAAAATTGGGACTTTTTATTTATTGATATTAGATTATCTATAGACAGTCAAACCCAATTTAATTTGTTATTACAAAGCAATAATATTCCTTCAGATGATCTATCAATTGATAAATGGTTTGGATCAAAGCCACTTTACCGTTCAAAAAGAAAAGTCCCGTTAATACATAAAAAAGTAATGTGGGAAGGTCATGATCTTGAAACTGGCGATCCTATTGGTGGTTGCTATGAGATTTAAGAAATGCCTAATGGAAGTTGGAAAGAAAATGGGAATAATCCATTTAAATGATTATTAAAAGGATGAAAAGACTACTCCTACTCTTATTCTTAATACCTAATTTACTAACAGCACTTCCATCTTGTCCGGATAATAAAAATCAATTGTGGGGTAACTGTTTGGGGAAAAAAGATTTTACTAATGAGACTCAAGCAGAGCATAAAGAATTTAATGGTGAATGGAAGATTAATAAACTCCATAACCATGTTGTAAAAAATGAGACTCCGGTTTTTTTTCAAGGGGCTATTAAATACACCCAAAAATATAATCATTTAAATATTTATTGTATAAAAGATGCTATTCAGGAAGGGGAAATTAATTATGCTCAGTGCGTACCTAAAATAAGATATTTTTCATCTTCATGTAAGATTTCTTCCAATGTATCGGATGACTCAAGTTTTAAATCATTTTTTTGTTTGTATAAAAAGAATGTATAAGTTTTTCCATCCATATTCACTTCTTTTCTTTCAAAAGTTACTTCATATTTTTTATCATCCCATTTGTATTGACAATTATATGTCTCTGCCATCACCAGATTAGGTATTATTAATAAGAATAGGAGAAGTTTTTTCATTAAGCCATCCATTTATGGCCACAGTCCTTACAAGAATAATCAGGGTCATTATCAGTCACCCCACACCCTCCTAATTCATAATCGCCTTCATCTTCATCCTGTCCAAAATCATCTATTAGTCCATAGACAATAGGCACGGTGTTTTCACTTTTACATTGTGGGCAGTGAGGTGTTTCCATTATTTGTACTCCGCGCATTGGGGCACAGGGGGGTCAGCGGGCACATTGAGTTCTAGCAAGTCTGCCCCCGCCTGCATTAGACGCTCCTGCATGAGACGCTCACTACTAGAAATAGGTTTAATCTCCCTATAACAATCTTCTTTCCCACAATTTTTATAATCATCGCTGAATTTTTGTGCATAGAATTTGAATGGCCGTGTTGTATCGTCCCATCTTGGAGCTCGTTTAAATATTCCAGTCACTAAAACTTCGTTACCGAAATTCTTTTTATAAAATTCCATTCTTTTTTTTCCATCAAAAAGCAACTCAACATGGGTCATATTATTCTTAAAAGTGAACCCATAAAAAGGCGGGATTGGTGTAATAAGTGCTGGTCTTTCACTAGGGTTCGGGGGGTATCGTTCATAATGATCAACAAGGGGCTCATGCCAAAACATACCAGAAATACATTTTCCTTTATTAAAAATGAGTATGGGGGAGCTGAAATGAAATCCATAATCATCAATTACATTTTTACAACCTAGGATACCTTTAATTCTTATTATCTTTGGGCTATATTTAATAGAGTCGTTATCATCTCCTAGAAGTGTTTTATCTGCATAACTTGCATCAATGCAATCTATCTCCGAACAATTACAAGTATGACTCTCACCTATCACAAAATTAGGAATTAACAATAAGAGTAGGAGTAGTTTTCTCATTCTTAATCTCAATATACGCCCATGAAATAAATAGAACAACCTGACAAATTCCCGATTTTTCGTCTACCTAATATCTAAAAATATAATTCAGGGGGAAGAAGTATGAAATCGTTTAATCAATACAGTCTCGTCATTATGGGAGTGCTTCTATCACTCGGCATCGCAGCGGGTGGATACTTTGTAGGTCAGCTGCTATATAACGCAAAAGAAAATACAGCGGAAGCAAAGGGCCTAGCTGAGCGTCGGGTTGAAGCAGACCGCGCCAATTGGAATATTAGTTACGGAAGAAAGGGATATCAGTTTTCTGAACTTAAGAATTTATATCAGGCAGTTGAATACGATAAGAATAAGATTATCAAGGTGCTACTCGATAATGGTTTTACAAATGATGAAATAAAAGTGGGTGTCATCGATTACGACCAAAAAGAATACCGCAATGAAGATCAGGTTTTAATTGATACCCAACATACATTATCAGGAAAAATTACCGTACAAACTGATAAGGTAAAACTAGTGCCAGATGTCAGGACTAAGTTAAATGCGCTACTTGCTGAAGGAATCTCGGTGATGAATTATGACCCTTCATACACCTTCACAAAACTCAATGAAATAAAACCAGCCATGCTAAAAGAAGCGACTGAAAATGCACGAATTGCCGCTAATGAATTTGCTAAAGTCGCAAAGGCTAAAGTTACTGGTATCAAACAAGCGAGGCAAGGAAGTTTTTATATAAAGGATGTTGGTGAAGATTATTCTGACGATAAAAAAATTGAGAAAAATGTAAGGGTGGTCACTACCATCATGTTTACTTTAGAAAATTAACAGGAGACACTCACATGAAAAAACTATTACTACTTATTCTCTTCTCTTCACATTTTTCTTGGGCTGAAGATACTTCAAACCATTCACCGAGAATGCCACCAAAGGCGGAATTAATGGTTAAAGCGTTTCCTCATACCTTTTATGCGACACTTGCTTGCTTTAATTACCCAAAGATAAATATCAAGGCTTGTGAACAAATAGCAGACGTCGATCATCCAGGTTCGGCTTATGCAAAACATAATTTAGGTTATTCAAATGAGTTTGGGAAGGATGATTTAAAGCAGAGTTATGCTAATGCCTTTTACTGGTACTTAAGAGCAGCTAATCAAGGATTAGATAGCTCCTTATACAATTTAGCGAGGATGTATGAGTTTGGTCTTGGAATTCAATCTAGTCATTGGATGGCTAAAAGTCTTTATAAAAAAGCTGCTGACCAAGGGAATGAAAGAGCAAAAGATAGATTTGAGATATTGATGTTATTAGCTATTAATGACGCAGTGGAAGAAGGGCAGTACACGTATCAAAAAAAACTGGAATATATGACTAGATTAGAGCCTTGGCAGATTAAAGAGGCTAATAACTATTTTGATTAATTAATATTGGTCAATATTTCCAAACCTTTTTTCAAAGTCATCAGCAAATTGAGCTACATGTTCAACCATCTCTAACTCGACAGTTCCTGACGATTCAACCATTTGATCTCTCATCACAATAAGTTGGTCTTGATTTTCATTTAGACCAATTCGACATCTTGTATCTGGAAAACTATGCATTTTCATAATTCCATCAAGTAATTCAAAATTATATTTGCTAGCAAATGTTTTTAAGTTAAGGCATGGCGACCAAACTCTTAAGGTTTTAGCTCCGGAATTGGTTGGTTGACCAACGCTTACAAAAACAGTTTGATGTCTTCCCTCTGGAAATTCATATTGATATTTTAAACACATATTATCTCTATCAATATCAAAGTGTAATGGTATTGATGAGGTCCTAGCATTAATTAAAACTTTTACTAATTCATCCGGCCCTTGATCATCTCTTTTAAAAAGTATTTTTTCACTTACTTTAAACTCATAACTTTGACCTAAATCACCAAATTTTGACTTAGTAACATTAATTTGTGAATTTTTAAGGGCTGGTTTAAATGATTTTTCTTTTAAGTCTTCATTGGTCAGATGAGCGTTAAAAAGATCTGTAATTCTATTTGAAAATGTAAAATAACTTGATTCATTAGATTTATATTCATTTGAAAGAGTGGCTAACCCATATTTTGCTCCAACCAATATTGAGGCTAATGCCAACACATCATCACCGGGCTCTAACGATGAATTCTTAGAGCTTAAAACATCTTGATATTTTGGTCTTAGAAGCACTAATAATATTGCCCTCCCAACCTTCATACCTTTATCAGTAAGCTTTGGAACATCACGCTCATTGCTCAATATTGCTAATGATGTTTCATGCCACTTCTTGAATATTCCAAGATTTTTTTTATCTAAATCATTCGTATCTAAATCCTTCACTAAATTATCTAAAAAAACTTTACCTTGAGTTCCTTTATTTTTATTTAGAATCATCTTATTGAATACATAGTCAAAAAGTTTTTGCTCAAGCAGGTTTTCAGAAATTTTACTATCTCTTAAAGATATTTTTTCCTCAGGGGGAATGGACGATAAAGTACCTCTTAGAAAATCAAACCATATTTGACTTGCTGGAATTGTATTTATCAACAAGGCAATAGCTCCTAAGTAACCATCAACCTTTCTATTTAGGAGTCTTAGATTTGTTTTAAGACTGGGTAACCCAATACTTTGAATCTTCTCTTCAGCATTTTTTAATAAACTGTTATTAAAAAACTCACTTGAAACTTTCATCTCAAAAATATCATAATCATGTGTCTTATTATTAGGGTGATTTTCATAGCTTTTTAAAATAAAATTTGCTTTATCTACTTCAGATTCAAAGTGAATTGCTTCAATAATTGAAACTGAAATCGCTCCTAAAAATAGCAAAAAATCAAATTGAGACAGGTCATTTACTGATTGAATTTTACTTTCAATTTTTTCACCATTTATTCCCGTTATTAATTCGAGAGAAAGAAGGTTTATATTTATTTCTATTAAGGCTGTAAAGTCATTTAAATTTTCGGGGACATTATTTTGATTTATTAATCCGTTCTTTCTTATGATTATTCTTTCTTCATTTTTGTTTTGTAAATCTTCATCGCTCTTAACATAACAGGAAAGAGGCGCTATATATGCCCCCGCAAGAACTTTAAGAAGGTGATTCCATTTAAGCGCCACAAACCATTTATCTTGTTTTTTATTACCTTTTATTAATGCTTTTTTAGAAGCTTCTTCCTTCGGGTAATTATTTTCATTCTCCTCAGGGATCAGACTTTTTTGATTTACATTTTCATCATTTTTTTTAATCATCACGCTGCTCCTCTAATATCATCTCATCTTGAAGAAGATGTTTAAGAATAGTTGGGTCTTCCTCCCCTTCATTGGAAATCATTAAGTAAAGAGATAATCTTGCTCTTGAGCACATTACATACATTGCCATTTTAAAATCATTTATAGCGTCAAATTTAAAATTTTGCAATTCAGGCAAGAAGACTGTATCAAATTCCAGCCCTTTACAACTTTGCCTGTTATAAACACCTATCCCTTTTTCATCAAATTTTAGGTCTTGTGGCTTAGTTGCCGTTTTATCTTTTTTGGAACTGTAAGTTTGAATATTAATATTCTTCTCTTTTAATTTCTCTTTTAGTTTCTTAAAAATTTCTTTTCTATCTTTGTCAGTATTTGCAATAATTCCAATTTCTTCATGTGACTTATTTCCTATGTACCTCACAATATAGTCTATGTGCATATCTAATGTTTTCTTTACAAGTAAAACAGGAAGGTCACCATCCCTATCCATTGGTAATTCTGGTTTTTTACCAAGACCAACATAAAATTTTTCAGCTAGTTTTGCTATTTGTAAAGTATTTCTATAATTTTCAGTCAAATTAAATTGACGGTCCTCATTTATTGATAAGCTTGTTGAAATTTGTAAAATAGATGAATTATTAGCAAATAATTTTTGGTTTTCATCAGCAAAAACTGTGACAGCAGGCTTATCTTTTTCTAAAAATTCACTAAACATTAGGTGTCTTATTTTATCAAGGGCTTTATAAAATTCTTCTGGTAAATCTTGCCCTTCATCAATAATCAAATGGCCCCAGTTTAAATGTTTTTGTACTTCAGGTTTACTCCTAGCTTCATTGCAAACCTTCCAGATAGATTCCCAATCAAACTCTTTAAAGTCATCGTTTGAGCTGTTATCGTCATCTTTTCTTGGGACGACTTGTTTTTTTACTTTTTTCTTACGCCAGGGCTCCAGTAATTTTTTATTTTCTTCGTATACATTTTCCCACACAAACCAACATTTTTTATAACCATCCCACCTACCTCCTATTTCCTTTACTTGGTCTTTTAAATCAAATGTAACTAATGGCAAATAGATTTTTTTATTTCCTGTGGGTATTGGTTCTAATTCATTTTTTAATTTATTAAAAAAGTCTTGCGTCCATTGGTGATGGGTTAAAACACTTATATTACTTGGGTTATCAAGCTTTTCATCTGGAATATTATTTGTAAATTCCCTTAAAACTCTGTTAAACATCATTACAGTTGTTTTTTTTGAGGCTGATAAGCTATCCGCTCTTAAAAAAGCAATCACTGTTTTACCTGTGCCTGGAGGTCCTGCAATTAATATAGTTCCATCAACAGGAGCGTGTTGGTATATATCCCTTTGTTCATCACTCATTTCTTCAGAATTAGGCATTTTCATTTTTTAAGTCCTAAATTTTTTAACTGCGTCACTAAAGAAACCAAAAGGGGTTTTTTCGTCTCCGATTGCTAAAATACGATCCAAAAAAATATTATGGCTAACACATGAAGTTTCTGATATAAGTGCGCATGCATGACAAGCTGCACGATTTAAACCCATCATGCCTTGGCCGTCCAATTCTCTACATACTGGGTCACCCGAACACCAACAACCTCTTTCTAGCGCCATCATAACTGTTGCAATAAATCTATCTTTTTTACCCTGTCGAACCAGACCTCCCAGTGCACCTTCTGAGTCCGAGTCAGCTGTATAAATAAGTATTCCGGCCATAGGACTTTCATCGTCATCACCATCGTTTGCGTAGATCCTCTCTCTGAGTGATGATTCAGAATAGCCACACTCAAAAGCAAGCTGTCTAATTAAAAGATGTGAAAATGTATGTAGCATTATAAATCTAGCTGAAGGTGGTGAAGTTAAAAAATCTAACTCCTTACTTTTATACTGCTTGTTGATATTTCCTATTCTTTTTTCAATGAATTTTTTATTTGAATTACTCCAATTTAGAATTGCTTCTTCAGAAAATTGAATAAAAATTCCCTCGCCAAAAACTTCTACAGCAGGTAACCATCTTTTTTCAAAATCCAATCCCGCGGAAATAAAGTCCTTTTCTTTTGGCACAATTCGATTAAAGCCTCTAAGTGCTCTTACCTCTCTTAATCTGGGTATTAAAATTAATTTTTCAAATAAATCTTTTAACCCATAATCATCTATACCATCAAAAGATTCCTCGTAAGATTTAAAGTTGATACCCTCATTACCAGTAGAGCTAATTATTACAGGCCATTCCTCAATTAAAATCTCATTTTCTTTTATAGCTATTTTATGTTGCTGCTCATCATCATCAACAATTTTCAATGAGTCCTCGTTAGCTACTCTAAGAATATCCTCAATAGAGAGACTGGTTTTGTCGTGACATTTTCTAGCTAAATAATCTTGGCCTGCTTGATCATTTCCTTCTATGACCTCTTTAAGCTCTTCAAATTCTCCCATACGTCTAAGAATCTGCTCTCCCTCATCAGTTTGATTTTTTTTACCATTAAGAGGAATATCCAATGCAGAAATTACTTTAGGGAAGTATAAATTACTAGCCCCCTTTTGAACGACTAAGGGTGTTTCTTCGCATTTCCCAAATTGATCTGGTGGGAGAAACTCCCATGGTTGTTTATTCTGGCATCGACTAGCTTTCATGCTTTTTACAGCACCTTTCGTAGTAATGCCCTCTAAGGATCTTGAAGAATGACAAGCTTCACAATATATTTCAAGTGAGTCCAGCCCGCCGCTAAAATTATTCTTTCTGGATCGATACTTTAGTTTGTTTTTAATATCGCAACGGCCACTTTCAGCAATATTGTTTCCCGAATGTGCCCAACTATGCCAGTCAACATCACTTAAGTGCCCGTTTTCGCAAGCCATCACAAACCTCATGGACGTTAATTTATTTCCATTACACCCTTTATTGTCACATTTAGGGCTTTCATGTTGAGGTTTCTTTGTTGTCCAGTGTTGTAAATGATCACATGATGAACAAAATAACCATTCAGGAAATCTACGAAATGGAATCTTATCAGGATATTGAGAATATTCCTTCGGTACTGGTGGCATTCTGAATTCTTGGATACTAAGCCGATTTGAGAGTCTTTTAAGCTCAATTTTTTCACCTTTCTTACCCCAATTCGATATATCCTCAGCAATAAAAGATTCTTGCCCGATATCAAGAATTGCTCCTACTCCAAAAGGAATAATGCATTGTGATCTTCTAACTTTTCTATCCATCACCGCCACCTGTTACACGAATAATTGACTCCACATCAATATTTCGCATTGAATTTAATGTTCGCCAACTATCAGAATCATGATCATTGTATTGACTCAATAAATTAATAAACTGTTTTCCTGCAGAATATTTTAGTTTCGTTTCAATTTCTCCTTCAGGGTTAGTTGTTTTTTTATACCATTCTTCTACCCGTTCTTTTATATCTTTCTTAATTGCCTCTTTTTCTTCTGGTTCTGCATTACACATCCTCTCTTCCAGTGCTTCAATAATTTCAGTTATTTTCGTTGCTGAGGGATCAAAATCTTTTGCCTTATCTTCAGAATCTAAGCCAGCTGCATGTCGCATTACTATTACTAAAGCAGCATGAAGCGATCTGCGTCTTGATGGCTCAGCATATGGCGTGACGCTGGAAGGCTCAACCGCCCTGTAAAGTTTTTTATGGTAAGCATAGAAGTTTTCATAATGAGATCTATCTCTTGGCTTATAAGGGCTATATAAAGTGACGACTATCCCTGGTGGATATTTATCACTTCGACCTACTCGACTCGATGCTTGAATATATTCAGCTGTAGTTTTGGGCTGTCCAAAAACTAACATCAATCCGAGTCGGCTCACATCCACTCCAACTGAAATCATGTTGGTACATGGCAAAATATCAATAGCAGCTTTATCATCAAACCTTTTTTCTAACTTTGATAAAACTTGAGGAATCTCTGAAGCCGGTCTGCTTCCAGAAAGTTCTTCGACATTTGCTAACTTACGCATATTTTTTTCATCAGTCATTATTACTCTAACTCTCTTAGGAATATCATCCTTACTCTTAGTCATAGATTTTCCAAGCTCTCTTCGACTATTATGATAAATAATTTGAGTCCACCAAGTATCTTTAGCCTCGTCACTTAACTGACAATCTATAACGGACTGACTTAATGCGGCAGATAATCTTACTAAGGATGTATCTTGCGTATGCCCTTGATTCATCACACCAATATATAATCGGCCTAAAGCTTCATGATTGGTTTTAGCAAAATAAGAGTCATCACTTGAAATACCAGGTGGTGGAAAGATATTTACTTTTCTTCCATATAATTTTTTTACCTGATCAGCAGCCCTTCTAATGGTTGCAGTTGCAGCAATATATTTTGGTTTAAATTTATCTTTACTATTTGCAGTAATAACAGTCTCTAATGCTGCCTCATAAACTCCTGCGATTGTTCCTAAGGGTCCAGATATTAGATGCAATTCATCTTGAATAATTAAGGAGGGAGGCTTATATTTTCCATAGCCAAGAATGGTCTTTGCATTCGATTGCCAGGCAAGTCTTGCAAATTTATCAATGGTTCCTATGATGAAACTAGGAGGATGATTGAAAATATCTTCATCAACGACTGTCACAGGTATCGACTTGTGTAAATCGCAAGAACTAGTTGGGCAGAAGAATTTAAATGAACTTTGAGTTACATTTACTCCATAATCTTTTTCATCCTCTGTTCTTCTATCTGGAACAATCTTTGTTCCACAGAGGGGACATTGCATCAATGCAAATTCATTTTTTGGTCGCTCCTCATTGAGTAATAATTTATATTTTTGATAAGCACCAGGAGCTTTATCGCTATTATCATTTAATTTGTTCGGACTAGAACTTTCACCTACAAATAACCCAATAGTAAAAGGGTTTTTTCCAAGCTCATCGACCCTTTCCTGTCTAAGAAGCTCCATGCACGAAATTAATGTAGATGCTCTTTGAAATTGTTGAGAAGTTAATAATCTTAAAGTGTATCTTTTTATAACTGAAGTCCCTGCTCCCTCAGGTCCAAATATTAATCTCCTATATATCAATTCAAATGCAGCAAGCCCCAAATAAGCTTCGGTCTTTCCCCCACCAGTAGGAAACCATATCAAATCTACTATATCTCTATCGTCACTTTTTGGATTTACTAATGACTCAATAACAACCAGCAAAAAACCAAGCTGGAAAGGGCGCCATTTAAATATTTCAAATTCTGCATTACTGTATGTTGGGCGAATATCGTTGTAATTTATTTCATCTCTTTCTTTTGGCAAAACAAACACTTCTTTTGTTGTATGAATCATTTGTCTCATCATCACTTCATTCATAATGGCGAAAGCTTGTTTAGCTTTAGAGTTTTGCGTTAAAACCTCTATTCCATTACGCATTCTCTTTAATGCATCCCCAACCCGACCTACAATTCTATCTTTTGCATCTTTATATTTTGACTCAACAGTTTCTTTATTAATTTGTTTATGCCAAACAGCGTATTCCTCTGTAAATGCATTTAATTTAATTTTGAGAACATCTTTATTGATACCTTCGTCACTCAAGAATTTTAATGACATCACATTTTCATTGTTAATATTATTAATAACTGGTTTTACTTCAGAGGTCGGCATTGAGCTGGTCTGGATGAAATTAACATCTTGAGGCCAAAAAGGCGCACATCCATGTCCAACAGAATATGTTGGTTGATTTTTATATTGAAGCACCAATTCCTCCTCTTCCTCATCAAAGGCTAGTTGATTACTTGCTGGGTATTCTTTTATAGAGCCACTGACGGGCGAACATCTAAACCCAACCTGAAATAGACAATCTTCTGTTTTATTCAAAGTATCTGGTTGTTGTTTTGCTGTATTTACGATTGTGACTGTTAACAAATGGCCCTTACCTATTGAGCGCCAAATGACGTTTACCTCCATCTTTTCATTAAAAATTTTAGTCTTTTGATTATTATTAGATCGTAAATGATTTATTACTTTTGGGGATTCCTCTGTTGCTAATGGACTTCTAATCCATTTAGGCCATTTTCCTGAACTATTTTGTGTAAAAAGACGATCCTTATCATCTTTTTTTTCTTGCTCTTTTTTTTGCTCGCTTGTAATTTTTTGGTATTCCGCAGCCCATAGCTCAATTTTTATTTCATCACAATCTTCAACAAAAAAACTAAAGCCCATAGAGGCTGGTGCATCCTGAAAAATAAGGCTTAATGGTGAATCATCATCTTTTTCATCCTCACCGGTTGCTTGTTTTCCTAATTCATCATCACGAGTATTGGAATCAATTTTTGCATCCTGAGGAAATAAAGTCCCCATTAAATATCTTATTTGCGGTCTTTCAAACAACGTTTCATCCTCTGAACCAATTGGACCAATAAGCTCCTTTGATAAATAACTAACAATTTTTTCTCGCTCTAACTTAAAAGATTCATGAGACATTTGAATGTCCTTGTTCTAAATTAAATTTTAAAAATTCCTTAAAAGATTTTGAGGAAGTAATCAATAAATAACTCCGCGCTCTTGTAAGGGCGATATAAAGTAGAGATAAAGAATTTTTCATCTCTTTAATTTTTTCCATATCAACCAAAATAACGCACAGCCTCTCTAAACCTTTAAAATCACTTACCGTGCTGAATAAAATTTTATCATCAGAGAGCATTACATTATTTTCATTTATCTCATGTATTCTTTTATTCCATTTCTTATCAAGGCTTGATGCGACTGACAAAGAAAAATTTACCGGAGATAAAATAGCGATATCAGCGCAAGAAAACCCTTGTGCTCCTATTAAGTCATCAAGAATATTGTTAATCTGCTTTAACTGATCCTCTTGATCAGTGACATCAACGTGCTGTACAGCTTTACCATTATTTTTAGCTAATGTTTCTCCGATTTTTGCCCCTGTATGCATTTCAGCTTGACTGACAATTTGTTTGGTATTTCTACAGTTTTGTAATAATTTATGAGATGCATGGTTATAGCTTCTAAGAATCTCATACGCATCATTTTCAAATCTGCCAACTACACCCGCCTGTTTGTTAGGATCCATAAAATATCGCCATCTGCCTTTTGCAAGTCCGTTTTTTAATATAGCCTCAAAAAGATCTAAATTCTCTGCGGACATTAAATCTTGGCCTTCATCTACAATTAGAACATCAAATTGCTTGTTGCTATCATTAAGAGAATTTTTTAATTCTGATAAAGAGTATATTGCTAGCCTGTTCTGATTATTTTGTAATTCATCCGCTAATTGATTTTTTAAGTAGGCAGCAAATAAATCACCCATAACTAACAGAATGACATCTTTATTTTTAAACAATTCTCTTCGCACAATTTCAACAGCCAAGAAAGATTTTCCTGTGCCTGCGCCGCCAGTACATATTATTCGTTCATTATCTTCAATCGAATCAATAATTTCATATTGTTCTTCTGTATGCTGAATAATTTCCTTATCTTCTTCTCGGAGCTTGTTAAGAAGGGATGGAGAGTGATCAAGGTTCGGACGAAAATAATCTCTAATTTCTTTTAATAATGCGTCATCGTGAGCTAGCTTTGCTTTTTTCTTTTTGCTTACCCAGTAATCAATAAGCCTAATTAAATATTTTTTAAAATAATCTGGGTTTTTTGTAAAGCGACTATCGCAAACTGATTCAATTGGCCATTCGGTCGATTGCTCATTAAAAGTATCGATATCAGGGAAAAGGATCCCATAACCAAATGAAAGCTTATCGATATTCATGTTTCTTTTTTTTAAAGAATCTAAAAGAGCATACATTCCATTTTTTGCTTGGATAAAAGGGCCTTCTGAACTTTTATGCTCAACATCGTACCTATCTTTATAATACCAAATTCCGTTTTCACATCGTATTCGACCACCTTTTACTTCAAATACAAATAAACCCTGAGGACCCAACAGAGCAAAATCAACCTCACACATTGTTTTATGTGTACTTTCAGATACATTCAATGAATGAAAAGTTATCCAACCTGGACCGAGATCAATATCACTGAATAAACTAAAAATCTTTTTTTCAGCATTACTATTATTTTCACGACAAATATTCGGGATAAGCTTCACTAATAATTCCTTTTGATATTTACGTTATTGCAGTAAATAGTAATTTAAAATGTATTTACTTTTCTTTTATAACCTTCAACCCTTTCTCTATCTTCAACACAGACAACACACTCATTAAATCCCATTAAAGCTCTCTTTTCAGGAATGTCATCTCCGCAGTTAAAGCAAGTATTTAAATTAATATCATTTTGATAAGAGTAACATTTCCAACAAAAGCTTTCAGTTAGATAGATATTAGATTTTTCTTCATCGTTAATTTCTCTTTCTGATATCCACTTCTCTCTGATTTCTTCAAACTTTTTAAATAATAGGCCATCTTGATCAGTTAAGTTTGCTTGACACATATGACAGTAGTCTTTTTTGATACCGGCTCTATTTTTAACTACATGAAATTTGGTATTTCGTTTTAAATTTTCAACCCCTTTTATTGATGCATTATTGAATTCAATTTTTTCAATAAGAAACTTAAGGTTTTTCTTAGTTTCATGATGATAAGCATCTAGAAATAGAGCTCTGGTATTGACACCACCCTGGTTCACAATAGTTTTAGAAAAAATATTTAATGGAGCAACTTTGTAGACTACATTTTTATTTATTTCTTCTTGATAATGAAATGATAGGTCCTCGTTTTTTTTAATTGCAGTTTCTATAACTAGTTTATTTTTATTTACATCAACTTTCACAACACTTACATTTGCTTTAGTTGCAGGTGATTTAATTTTTGATTGTTTGTGAGATCCTTTTTTTTGTTTTTTATTGGTGGGTTGATTAGAGTTCAAATTTTTATTCAACTGACTATTGGCTGAAGAATTAGACACCATCAGCACTACAATCCCAAAAAATATCAGTATAAAAAGAATATTATCCATTTAATGTCCCTCCACTATCCATTTAATGTACCTCCTTTAATAAATTTAACCAAATATTATTATTTGCTCTCCATTGTGAGTAAGGTCTTGGATTGCCTTGATACATTCCAGAATCAAAATAAATATCTCCAGATTTAACTAACTCAAGCCAATCTTCAAAACTAAATGGATCTCCAAAGCCAATCTTTATATAAGCGCCAAAGCTATCCTTAAAGCATATTACAAAACCATTATCATTAAATTTGTCTTCGACTCTTCTCTTTAAATCTTCATGAAGCCATTTAGCGAGAACTAGATCATTTTTTTTCAAATAACTAGGGATTAACAATTCCTTATTTAAACGATTATCTTTTTCAAAAGAATACATAATTACAATATCCCCATTGTCTTCAACCTTCATTATTTGTCCAAAATTATTAAACACGTTGATTTTTGGAATAGGTTCACCTGACCAAGAAAACCTTCCGTTTTTCTCATCATTTGGCTTACCAAAAAAAACTAAAAATTCATCATCACGATCTAGCTTTTTGATATTTGCGTATGGTTTATTGTTTTTCCATAAGGCAATAATAGGAGACCAATCACCAAAAGTAATTTTAGATTTAGCTTCCTTTTTAACTTCAAAACCTAGAAGGTCTGGTTTATTTTCGGAATTTGCCTTCACCCCTAACTGTCTCTCAACCCAATGACCTTCTTTACCATCATGGTTAGCATTAAAACCAGCTGGGTTAAATTTTTTTCCTTTAAGATTGTTAGTAAAATTCTCAGTAATCTTTATTTTATTTTCAGTAATTATGTTCATTATTAATCTCCTTTTATAAAATCAGACGTTTAATAAGTTAGATCAAGCGCCTTCAATTAAAAGGTGGGTTAATAATGGAAAAGGTTACGAAAAAAATTATATTATTTGACTATATGCCCTATGAATGATAATTTTAACCAGGATAAAAACCGGATAAATTTAAAGGTAAGAACAATCGAGAATATTGCAAAATATATCAAAGAGACAAGGCAAAAGCTTGGTTTAGGTCGTACTGAATTTGCTTTCTTTTTAGGGCTCAATTCAACGGGAGAAAGAACAATAAGGGGCTGGGAGCAAGGTGAGCATATACCCACCAAAAAAAAACTTGAGCTAATTAAATCTCTTGAAAAGAAAATAGAAACACAACGAGAAAATGCCCCCTTCTCCCATGCTAAACAAAAACACAGCCAATTTACATTTATTGATTTATTCGCTGGTATAGGTGGAATGAGACTGCCATTCCAAAAGTTAAATGGTAAATGTGTTTTTACATCTGAATGGGATAAATTTGCTCAAAAAACTTATGCAACGAACTTTGGTGAAATACCCAATGGTGACATTACCAAAATCCATGCAAAAGACATCCCAGATCATGATTTACTATTAGCTGGATTTCCCTGCCAAGCATTTTCTCAAGCGGGCCTAAAAAAGGGATTTGAAGACACGCGAGGTACGATGTTTTTTGAAATTCAAAGAATTATTGCTGAAAAAAAACCTAAAGTACTCTTGCTAGAGAATGTAAAACAGCTAAGGGGACATGATGGGGGTCGAACACTGGAAACCATTCTTTCTATCCTTAATGGAAGCCATAAACAGAATATTCCTAAAGATGTTCCCATGAGCAAAGAATCACGCCATGCATTGTCAAAAAAATTAAATTATTGTGTTGATTTCAAAGTATTAAGGGCGAGAGATTTCGGTGCGCCTCAGAACAGAGAGCGAATATTTATTATCGGTTTTGATCGTAACTTTTTTGGTAAAAACATTGATTTTAAGGAATTGTTTAAATGGCCAACACCTTCAATGATTGAAACTTCATTGGGCAATATACTTGAAGACTTGTCTGGATTATCTGAAGATGATGACAAATTTACTATTTCAGATAAATTATGGGCAGGGCATCAAAAAAGAAAAATTGAAAATAAAAAGAAAGGTCATGGTTTTGGATATTCTTTATTTGATCACAAAAGCCCTTACACCAGCACTCTAAGCGCTAGATATTATAAAGACGGCTCCGAGATACTTATCAACCAATCAAATATAAATAAGAATCCTAGAAAGTTAACACCCAGAGAATGTGCAAGACTTCAAGGATTTCCTGAGGAATTTATTGTTGATGAAGTCTCAAAAGGTCAAATATACAAACAATTTGGAAATTCGGTATGTATAAATGTTATTGGTGAATTAGCTAATCAACTTCGAGGTACCCTTATTTAAATTATTGCTCATATTTCTTATAATTAAAGTAGGTTCAGGAACAATAAAGTTATTTATTTAACGAAAATAATTAAGTAGAGTGTATTAAATGAAAAACGTATTCACAAAAGCCTATTGTTTATGTCTAATTTTCATAAGCTTATCTCTATCCGCTGGTCCATTAGGAGGATCAAGGGAGACTTCTCCTGGAGAAGATCCATTTACACTATTAAAAAATATTTTTGAAGAAAAAGAGATTTCAGATTCTAAGATTTCAAGTAATGAAAATGAAAGCTTAAAATTTGAGAAAGTCTTTTTTGATAATTTAACTGATAATTTTTACGATATAAAAGATATAAAAGAAAATGTATATGGTGACCTTCCCATTAATTTAAAAGAGCAATTAATACCGTATAACATAGAGCTGTTATTTTTAGATTCTATTTTAAAGGGTGATGATGCTGGATTCTTCTTACTTTACGATAAACATTACCCTAAAGTTTTTGAAATACACAAAGAGGCTTTTACGCAGCATAAATTAGAAGCTAACAAACTATATAAGCTAGAAGAGCAACTTTATGATCGTAAAAATTTATCTCCAAGTCAGATTCAAATCATAGAAAAACAAATAGCGGAACAAAGAAATCAATTCCTTGTAATTACAGCTAATCTTCGTAAATGGGAGGATTTTACAAGGTTTTTAGTTAATAAAAATGCGCCTAGATACGAGGGGGGAATAAAAGAAAATGGATGGATTGATATAAATCCAAAATATAAATATTTCAATGAAAGAGGAGCAGGCGTTACAGTCTGGTCTGTTTTAAATATGCTATCTAACGCATCCATTTATTACGATAACTTTGAATTTCTTAAGGCTGATTTAGCTGCCCATGATGCAATGCTAAATTTTTTAAGTTTAGATTTCTCTTCATATAATAATCCAAATATTGACTTATTCATGAAGGACTTAGCATTTCATAAATTACTACAGTATTTTTATGAAAAACCGGCAGATAAAAGGCTCTGTAGGCTGTTAATTAATAATTACTTAAGCGCCAGAAATCTTTCAAAAGATCCAATCAACAATTATATAGCCATTAAACTAAGTTTTTTAATAAATAGCGTTAATGGTCAATTTTATAAAAAAATTAATTATGAGCCGCAAAACCTTAAACCTGAAATGCAGAATACAGGCGTCAATGCTGAATTTATTGATCTTAATAATATTAATATTTTTGAAGAAATAGTTAACTTTACGCTACGCCTTTATTTCGAAGGTGAACCAAAAGAAGCAAGAGATTATTGGAATACACATAAAATCAAAACTGAACTTTTTTTTTACGAGGATATTGTTGAAGGCTTTATAAATAATTCTGAATCGATTCCTTCTGTGAGTACTCAAGCATTTTTTGATTTAATAGATAGTGACGAGAACCTTACAGGATCATATACATACCTTTATTCCAAACTCTTCAAAAATTTAATTGATGCCCTCAGCCTTAGAAATACTAACCAACTAAAAAAAAGTGATGCTTCTCTTATTGAATCAATAAATTTTTTAGAGAAAATTGCTAATGTATACATACATCCACCGGGCACTACACTGCCATCGATCTTTTTAACTAATGGTTTGTTATTAGAGTTACTCGTTGAATTTACTATGAAAAGTGGACTTAGTGATGAAGATAAAAATAGGGTTATAGAAACTGCTTCGACTTTATCCCTTAGTGCAGAAGAGCTTCAGTATGTGGACGGACAAGAGCTTATACAAAATACACAATCTAGTTACGCAAAAGATATTTCAATTAAACTTACTAATAATATGATAAAGCGTGAAATGATATATGAAGGATTATTTTATCGTTCACTATCAAAAAATTCTCTTGTTAAAAAAATAAACGTTAATGATATCTATGCACTCGATCAAATTAACTCCATTCTTCATAATGCTCAACTTTACTTAAGCAAAGATAATAAAGTAAAACGAAAATCAGAACGTGTTCGGCTTATTCCTGATAAAGATGAAATCATCATTAATTTATTTTGTTTAGAGATAAACTGTTATGCCTATAAAAAGACTGAAGATGGTTTTGATTTAACATCAGTCAATAAGAATAAATTATTCTTTGAAAAAGATAGATTTTTTGATTCTATTGTCGAGGGGGAAATATTAAATGAAGGTGATGAATTCCTGGGAAATTTCTTATTTGGAAAATTTAATCTTGCAAGTGACATCAAAAAATGCAATATTATTGCTACAAGTGGGCTTTCAAATATTCCATTTGCAACCTTATCTCTAAATAGAAAATTTTTAATTGATCGATGTGATATAGGTTTGTATTCATCAATTATGCATCTTCAAAGAACTAAAAATGAGGCAATTAGGCCAAACAAAGAAAAGTGGGCACTAAGTATAGCTGATCCCATTATCAGATCTGAAGCAGAGCTAGATAGTATAGAAAAAACAGCCGCTTTAATAAGAGGCATTCAACTCGATGAATTATCAGAACTCCCTGAAACAGAAGCTGAGGCATTGGCAATTATTGGAAAAAATTCTAAAAACTCATTACTACTCAGCAGAAAAGATGCAACAAAGGAAAATATACTCAAACAGAATCTTTCGCAATATGAAATTGTCTCGTTTTCAACGCATGGATTAATGGCAGGTGAAACAGAAAATAATTATCACCCCGCTATACTTATTAGTAATAGTAAAGATGGCAATTTACTTACCACAGCTGACATACTAGATTTAAGTGGCTCACCAAAAATAGTCTTATTGGCAATTTGTAATGCTTCAAATAATGTAAATAATCTAAAAATAAGTGAAATTAATAATATTGCAAATGCGTTTTTATTGAAAGGTAGTGATGCAGTCATATCTACTTATTGGTCACTAAATTCAAACGCATCAGTAATGATTATTAAAAATGCTCTGAAGTATTACAACCAAGGTATTGATTTAAATTTAGCATTCCAGAAATCATCAATAGAATATAAAAATTTATATCCAGATAGTAATCCTAAGGACTGGGGTGCTTTTTTTGTAATTGGCAATACAAAAAAAATTGAGACTGTAATTGATAAGTATCAAAAAGCTGAAGGGTTTGTTTATGACCTTGCAAAAATTAATGACAAAATATTTTTATTAGGAAAGAATACAATAGTCATCTTTAATCATGATTTAACTTTTATAGAATCAAAAACATTTGAAAAAGTTCACCTGGGTGATGAAGAAATTTATGATTCTAAATTTATTAACCAAAAAGCCTTATCATTTCTGCAAGTTTCAAATAAATATATATCCCTTATCAATACTAACGCCCCTGATTTTAAAATAAACCGCCTTACTATTCCGATAGATGACTATGCATCTAAGTATGGATTACTTTCAATTTCCTCGATTGCATCTGATGAAGGCAATATACTTTTTGCAATTAAAAATTTTAAGGATTCAAATATGTTAATCGGTAAATTTGATGTTTTAAATCAGCGCTATGAAACTTATTCTCATAATTCTAAAAATGCCGATAATTTAAGTTGGCTAACAAACGCTGCATTTCATAAAGAAGATGAAGGTATCTATCTGTTAGATCATCTTGATGCGCCAAATGCAATTGATACAACTATTTATAGTACTCGATCAGGAATCCCCACATACTGCAAGCACAATAAAGGTGTTGGCATTGCTAATGTAGCAAAAAACTTCACCAAACCTGATGATGTGTATCATCTGGATACTCAGCTCGGGCAAGCTCTCCCGACTTTTTCAAGAGAAAAAGTGACTCACATTATTGCGCAAGATAAATGTTCTGATAAATCTGAAATAAATATTTTCCCAAAAAATATTAAAAAAAGATTGGGTCAGGAAGAATTACCTTTTAAAGGTTATGACAATTTCTTTGAAATGAGCCTAGGCAAAGGACCTTGGAGAGTAAATAATTTCTCTCAATTTAACAATGTAATTATTACTCATGAAACTTTCTTTCCATTAGTGACTGGGATTGATGCAAGCAATGAAATCCTCTCCTCTTATGGTGAAACAGAGTATTCAAGTCTTTCATATGGAAGAACATTTAATGCTGTAGCCTATCGAAAAAATGGAGAGAAACAAATACTATCAAATGCTTTAGATTGTAATGCGCCAATAGGGCTTGAGGAGGCCGGTGTACTCTATGCAGTTTGTAATGAAAAAGACGGGTACTATAATTTAAGGAAATATGATTAGCCTATAGCTTCATATCTATCTGGAATAATGTCTCCACTGGTATGAATTCCTTTTTGATCAGCATTTCCATCGTGATCAGAATCTATAAATGAGTAATTAACATTTCCATCCCTATTTTCATCAATCAAAACAATATCTGTTTTGCCATCCCCATTAGAGTCAATTGTTGTGAAAACAGCTTGTGTTTTATCATCTGGAATAACTAATGTTGAATCAGCTTTACCGTCACAAGTAAGGTCGAAATCTGTATTACTTGTAGGGCCAAAATCTTCATCATTAGATCTGTATGATTCTCCAATCTTTGTAAGCTCACACTTCTTTTTAACTTCAGCAAATCTACTTCCAGAGCGAGAAAGAAATTTATTGATTGAGCTATTATCAACCGCATAATTCATTGAATCATTTTCCATGTCTTTAAATGAGTTAATTCCTATTAATTGTCCTTTAGAATTTAGTAAAGGTCCACCAGAGTTTCCTGGATTAATGGGTGTTTGAATCTGAAGTACATTCGCCTCATTAATTTCACTCCATCTAAAATCATTTCTGATTTGAGAGATATATCCCTTTGTATAAGTCCATAATTGATTACTAGGATGGCCTATAGCATGAGCATCGGCACCTACTTCAACTTTTCTTTCCGAAATAGGTATAGGCCTCATATTACTTGGGGCATGGTTTCTTGGCAGCTGAAGTAAAGCTAAATCACTTACCTCGTCAACTTTAATTACTTCTGCTTCAACACCATCTTCAAATTTTATTTTTTCATTACCATTTTTTTTAAAATATACTAAAACCTTATTATTTTTTCCTACAACATGCTGGTTAGTTAATATATGGACTTTATTAGTTAAAATTGCACCACTCCCAACCCCATCTTTTGAGATTATAAGAACAGTGCCAAAAGACCCCTTGCGATAGACATTAATACTAGAAGACCCCCTTAAAACCTTAGGTTCAAAAAAATTACCTTGTGTTGAGGAGTTTAAATTTCTATAAAAAGAGGATGAGTCTGAATTAAACACTGAAATATCTTCTGAATTTGATACGGTTGCTGAATCCTCACCATTACTCATTTGCATACCCATTAGGGAGGTTTGATCAGCAAAAGCTAATTGAGAGAAAAAAAGAGCTAATAATAGAAGTATTGAGAATCTTGTAGTCATTTGAAAAACCTTCAATCTAAGTGGTTAATACAATTGTGACTTAAAACCTATCAATTGTAAATTTGCATCGCATCATTAGCATCTTTCTGGATTTTTTTTAAATGCTCATTTGACTCTTTGGACCGCTCAAAATTCTTTCTTGCTAAATCATCACTACTGCAATCATCAAGACTATATCTTAAGGAAACTATATCTTTACTTTGATTATATTTATATAAAAATTCAATATCAATAAATTTAATGAGCATTGATAGACCTTCATCATTACAAACGTTTTTCGTCTGCTGTTGTTTATTTTTAAGCATATGAGCCCTTTCTAAACTTTCAATATTCTTAATGTGCTTATATTCTGGTTTAAGATAATATTCATATACAAATACATCTCGAGCATCCCCTAATTGGCAAAAGGTTTTTTTTAGACTCCAATCAAATTTTGACAACTTTTCATTAATTTCTTGTATAACACTTTGTGTTATTTTTTTCGATTGTTCCTTGCAAAGCTCCATATAAGGTCCAGCTTTTAGTTGAGTACTCATTATCATGCTCATTAAAATAAATAATAACTTTTGATTAAACTTCATAATTTAATATTGGTAAAATTTAAAAAATCCTAACCTTCAATAAATATAATTACAAATAAATATTGAGCTTCGTTATAAGCTAATTTTCCATCTTCATTTCTATCCAGCTTATTAAATTGTTGGTCACTCAGGTAAGCAATATCCTGATCAACTTCTTCAAAAGATAAGTGCCTGTCTTCATCTGTATCTAATTCATCAAATTTATTTTGTGTCATTGAATATACTGCTTGAGTAGACTCCACATAATTTAACTTACCGTTTAAATCTTTATCTGAAAATTCAAATTGATTTATTGCCAACGCTTCTTTTGCTGCCTGAGCCTCTGTTAAGTTAAGTTGGCCATCACCATCATTATCAAAAGTCTTAAATTCATATTGATCGGGTGATACAAATCTTACAGTTGCTACAGCTTGTTTTCTATTTTCTACTTCTGCTAAGGTTATCTGTCCATCTCCATTTGTATCAAAAGCATTAAAATCATAAATATCAGGGGAGACAGATGCCGTTTGTATAACAACCTCAGTTGGTATTGTGAGCCTTGCAATGATAAAACCAATGGTAAAGAATCCTGCCATCAGAGCAGCAAAGGCTTTCCAAACGTCCTTAATGCGATATAAAAACGGAGTAGGATCTGTTTTTAAACTCTCAGAGAAAGATTTTATTCTGGCGGCTCTTGATTTATCACTTACACCCAGATCTTTATTAATTGCTTTGAGTGCTTTTTTTATTAATACATCATCATTTATTTTTCGAGTAGCCATTAATTCGCCCTCTCTTTGCATGGTTGAATAAGGACTTTAAGCATCGTATTCATTTCAGATACAATTTTCTTCAGGTTTGAAATCGTCTTTCCATAAATATGCGTTAAATCACTGTAGGATTCCCCTTCCAATTTAACCTTTGTAAATAGCTCCATCTTTTCAGGATAATCTTTCTGAGTTTCTTCCATGACTTGCTTAATACATTCTGAGATCATCATTGAGTCTTTTGTATTAGTTTCGTCAACTACTGAAGAGATTGCATCATCATCTGACTTAGTTTCTGTATGGTAAGAAAATTCTTTATGGCGATAAGCTTTCTTCAGGTTGTCACGAGCAACATTAAATACATAGGTATCTAACCAAGCACTAATAGCGAATGGAGAAGAAGGCTTTGTTCTTTTTTTAAGTAAACTGTGGAATACATCATGAAGTATATCTTCAGCGGTATCGTCATCATAATTATTATGCATAAACTCACGCTTAATTTTAATTATGAAATGCGTAGAGAAGCCCCCATATAACATGTCGATTGCTTTTTTTCTGGACTCATAATCACCCGCGTCAAAAAAGCGCATAATTTCTTTAAATTGATTAGGTGTAATTCTCATAACGATTAATATTAGCATCTTTATTCCCACATGAAACTAACCGCTTATGCGGCTAATTTCTCCGAAGATTCATTTGGGTCTTGAAAGAAAACCTTGCAAGTATTCATGATCTCAAGAGTAGTCCAGAGAACATTTAGGTAACCATCAAGACTTTCTTGTCTATCTGGATATTTCCCTGATGTTTCAACAACTATTTCTGCTAGATAACCAAGCACTGAACGGGTTACCAAGTAACCAGTAGGCGGATCAAGGAGTTCTTCAAGATTTACATCTAAGAGGCTTTTCCTAGTTCTTTCATCAGGATTTGAAAAGAGGCTCTCGTAAGAATTCAATATTTCTAGTGCATACCAGAGACACACTACATCTGACTCTATCCCTTTTCGTTTGGATTCAGGTTGAGTTTTAGAAAATTCAGCAATATTCTTTGATAGAAATTCAATACTAGTTTTAGCAAAAATAAGCTGGGTAAATGGATTTGCTTTTAAGTTATTTTTCATTTTTTTATTTTTCATTTTTTCCTTTTATCTTTAGTTTTTATCTAATAAGCTCTTTAGCCCTTCACTTCTTCTTGATTTTGAAATCTTATCTTTAGTTTCTTTAGATATTGGTTTTAGATCTTTAGGAACATCTTGTCCACATGAGGTCCAAATTTCATCTCCATCTTTTCTTGGTTTTGGCTCATAGTCATATCCAGCATCAGCTAAAAGCTGTTTCATTATTTTATCTTTTTCATCTTTAGTCATTGTTATCTCCCTTTAATAACAGCCTATAGCCGGATCACATACAATCAACTTACCTGAAGGACCGTCTTGAATAAAAGTTTTCTCTGTATCTGAAGGAATGACATAAGTCTTAACTTCACCATCTTCGATGATATAACCCGAATCTTTAGCGCCATCAACGATAGTTAACGATCCGTCACTTTCCCATAAGAAATTTTTATCCTCTGCGCTGCCATTGCTTATCAATGAAAATCCCAAAGTCATTGTGATTAATCCTGCATAAAATCTGTTTGTATTTCTCATATTTCTCCCCTTATTTGAATGTTTCTTTGATTAATGAAACGAAGTTTGCTCTCCATCTGTAGTAGCTGTCTTTTTCTCCCATCCAGTCTAAGTTGTCTGTTGAGTACATTTCAGCTAAGTCTGCTTCTTCTCTTGCCACGCATGAGCTATCTGTGTAGTACCCGTAACATTTGTGCGGTAATTTCCAGTCACCTACTTTGGCTTTCTTTGTTCTTGCTCTCATGTAGTAGGCCATTGTGTATTCTATTGTGTCGATTACGATTACTGTTCCATCTAACTCTGTGATTACCCAGAAGTTATTTTCGCCTACCACTTTTAATTCGTAGCTTTTTACTTCTTTTTTGAAGCATCTTTTGCTTAAGTTGCTTTCTGCTTTCCACATTGCTGCTTCATTTTCTGCTTCTTCTGATGTCCAGATGTATGTTCCTTTTCCGGATACTTTGAAGCCAAATTTTCCGTTAGCTGCTTGTATGTATACTTCTTTATTTCTTAATGCTGATGCTTTTTTTATTTTGTCTCTAATGTTCATTACTTTTCCTTATTAAAATATTGCCTTCAAAGCTTCTTTAGCGTTCGCAAGTCTAGTGCGCATACCTCTTGTAAAAACAAAGTATTTGCTTTTTGAGTTACCACCATTCCAAGAATAAAATCTGTTTCTTCTTGATTTAGCTTTTCTGTGATTCATAATATGTCCTTTAAAATTGGTGGAGGTGGCGAGAATCGAACTCGCGTCTTAAAGAGTCCCCAAGGAGGATTTATCTTTAATCAAAACCCTGCACCCCCATTATATTTAAAGAGTAGATTGGGAATTAGAAAGGTTACTTTTTTTATGGTCTGCAAATATGGCAAGGTCTATATCCCTGTTCCATTGAATCTACTTTGGAAGATTCATAATTCCTATATTTATATTTGTTTCCTTAGATGTGAAAAGGTAAGATATTTGTATGTCAGATCCTAATATTAAAATCAATAGATAGAGGTGAAGGTGACAACTATAGTTTTAATTTTAATACTAAGATAAATCATTAATTTACATTTATATGAGTCTATTCAATGACATAATTAAACGTTTGTACCACCTTGTCATTGAATATGATTTCAATAGTTACTGGCCCTTTAGGATCTTCTTTGGTCAAGGTCCAAGCACTAAATGCAAAACCGTCGTTTGGATTAGTTCGAGTAACCGTAATAGTGGTTTTATCATCAGAGACTAGAAAACCAAGTGTTTTATTTTCTGCATAATCAATTCCATCCTCCTCATTGACCCATGTGGTGGGTAAAGTCAGTATGACGCGTTCTTTATAAGTCACCTCTTTACCTTTGGCAAAGTATCTAAAGTTGAAGTAATAACCATGACCGACTTTGTGAGGTATTTTTTCAGTGGAGGTGTAGTTTCCATTCTCATCGAAGGTACCCCGATCCCACTCATAGATCTCAAAGATATCTTCTGGTTGTGGCTCAATCTTAATCCCGATATGGTCGGTCATGTTATCTTCTAAAAATAGTTGTTCAGAGCAACTGGGTGTCGCATAAACATAATCTGCTGAGTCCCATGTTGCCTCAGGATAGATTTCGTATAGTCTGTTTGAAAGCTTCGCCAGTAAATCATCTTTATATTGACCAAACTTTTTAGAGGCAATCTCTAGGCGGTATTGCATCTCCTCTGCCGTGGCCCCAAATAAGCCATAATTTCTTTTCTCAGCATTCTGTAAATACTTCATATCCCAGTTGGGGATAGAATTTAACAACCAGATGATCTGAGGTGAGGCATCCATGTCGGTGAGATAATCCTCCATGCTTATTTCATGGAAGCGAACATTATTTTTGATTTCTTCTAGAGGAATATCATCCTCGTATTTTGCTCTGTGGATACCCACTTCGCCATTGGCCATCTTGCATACACCGGCTTGTAAAATGAGGACGCAGGCACTGCTGCATTCATCATGAGGCATCACCCAGGTGGACAGATGATTCCCACGGATTAACTTTCCTATTTGCTTGGCGCTATATATAACCCCACCCGGACTATTGAGGATGACAGAATCAAACTGTACACGGTAATTGTTTTGGTTAATATCTACTAAAGCTTCATCAAAGATGATTTCATCATCCAATTCAATGCCCCCATCAATCCTTAAGGACACCACCTCACGTCCCTCAATATCTGTAAATCCTAGTTTTTCGTAGATGACCTCGGCACAGAGGAAGTTAGGGAGTAGGAACAGGAAGCATACAATTATTTTCATTTAGAATATAGATTATCTATAAGCACTGATAAAAGGATATTTAATACAGTTCCACCCTTCAGCTTTATCTTTTCCTTCAACATAAACTTGATCACCTAAATTTTTACTTTTCCTTTGTTTTGCCCAACGAAGTACTTCATTATATTTATCATCTAAATCAGCTTTTCTAGCCTCTTCAGGTGTCATCTCATATCTTTCATTAATGATATTAGCCGTCACAGCTAACATTGTTGATATCCGCCACATGCCCCCTTGATTTTTTTCCTCTTCCTTTATGAGCAATTGTAGGTCATCGTCATAAGGTTCATTTGCTCCACCAAACTCTTCCCAACAGGACTTACATTTAAATAGTGGGTTTCTTGGATCTATGCAGCAACCCCCTAAAGCAATTTTATTTCTATCAGCATATTCAGACATTTCTTCAGATGGGTACCCATAGACAATATCAATAATCATATTAGATTTACATTTTGGGCATGTTTCCATATCACCCCTCTCCCTTTCTTCTCTCTAAATCTCTATCTATCCAATCTTGTTCTTTTTTAGCATCCTCTATGGCTTGCTCAGGAGGCATTGTGTCTCTCGTTTCAATCCTACTTGCCACCACATTGCTTAACATACCTATATCAAACCAATGCTCATGGTCTTCTTTATCTTTTTTCATATTTTTAGCTACAAATCATCATTAATAAATTCGTCATTGAGGAATTTATCTAACCCCCCAAATTCTTCCCCACATGACTTACATTTAAATTCAGGGTTACTAGGTTCTATACAGCAACCCCCTAATGCAATTTTATTACTATCCGCTTCATCAGACATTTCTTCAGAGGGAAACCCATAAACAATATCAATAATCATATTAGATTTACATTTTGGGCAGGACTTCATTTAATAATCTTCAAAAATCTTAACAAATTGTCTAGAATTATTATTGGATATAACAATGGAAATAGAAAAATAGCTCGTATCTTTTTTAAAAAATGAAGCACAGGATGCTTTATGCTTTCTTCCTCTTTATTAGCAAAATATATTCTTTTTGCAACTAGCTCTTTGTAATTACTAAAGCGCTTATCTCTTACCTTTCCCTTCTCTGCGTGGATGACATTTAACAATGCAGAGTTAATCTTTGAGTCTAAATTATTTTTATCCATAGAATTTATATTTAGATACTGCTGAAAGTAGGATGAGGAGTTTTTTCAACAAAATAATCCAAGTAAAGTCAGTGGAAAGCCTACATACTCAATCCTATCGCACCTGTATGTTTCTGAACCAATCATCCAACTCATGAAAAAAAATAGGGTTAGGAGGATTGCTGCGAGAACTATAAGAGTCCATTTAATAGGTCTTTTCATAAGTTAAATATACGCCTTTTCAGTATGCTAGAAAAGTACTTTTACCCCCTCCCTCTTCTAGACTATATATAGAGGTATGGCAGTTAAATTTTCTAAAACCTAGTAGAATTTTTTTCTGTTTCTCAAAAATTAATAACTAATTTATTGGATAATCTACAACCCGGCCCTAGAAATTTTAGGTTAGGTAACTCTCCAATAAATTTACTATCTTGATCTATAAGTAATTTATTACTATCGTAAGGTAGCTCACTACCATTAACATTTATATATGATATATCCGTCCTTCCACCAGCCAAATAGTAGTATGTTTTATATTTTTCTGGTCTTTCAGACATCGGCCTATTGATCAATAAAAAATATTTATCGTCATCATCCTGCTTAACCATTTCATATGATCCATATTTGCAGTTAAAGATAATATTCTCAATTATTGATAATTCTATTTTTTTGGTATGTGTGATTTTATTTGATACTAAATCATAGTAATTTATGGAAGAGTTTTTTTTATTTACAATGAAAATTTGGTGACCATTTGCATACACATCTAACTCTGAAGCATTACCTGAAAGTTTTTCTAAGTCTAAAATAACCTGATCATTTAATAACAATTTTTTATTATTATGTGAGATTTTATCTCCATTTACATAAAGGATATTTGTTTTGGATGAAGAATTAACGGCCCAATCATCAGTTATTGTCATTGGATCTCCTATCACCAGATTAGGTATTAAGAATAAGAGTAGGAGTAGTTTTTTAAAAGTCATAGTGTTATTTATTTTCTAGTCTGTAAATAGGATATCTTTCTTAGCAAGTATTTTCTTAAATAAATTAAATGCTGGGTCTTTAAAGAGAGGGTCTTTATTAGCTAATTCTCCGTTTGCCTTTTTGTGATAATCTGAAAATTTTTCTACACATTTTTTAATTTCATTCATTTTTGGCTCCCAAAGTGACTCTCTAACAAAGCTGCAAGCTTTCATTAAAATCTCTTTTTGTTCTTTATTTATTTTTAAATTATTTTCATTGAGAGTACTTTCAATTTTTCCCTCACAATGATATAGAAATGTCCCATAAAGTTTTATTCCTTCAATATTATCTTTAGTAAAACTCTTCTTTTCAATATGTTTAAAGAAATAGTGTATTAGTCCAATCTGGTCTACAAGAAGTAAATATGTTGTTTCATTTGTTATGAATGATTTCGAGCTAAAAAACCCCATTTCCAATCTCCTATCATTAATTAGTTAATTAATCGTAGCTATTAAATCAAACTATCGTTTTGGCATATCATTTCCCTTTAGGTATAAAGAGTAAGAGTAGTTTTTTCATTAAGCTATCCATTTATGTCCACAGTCCTTACAGGAATAATCTGGGTCATTGTCAGTCACCCCACACCCTCCTAATTCATAATCGCCTTCATCTTCATCTTGCCCAAAATCATCTATTAACCCATAAACAATGGGTACGGTGTTTTTACTTTTACATTTTCGGCAAGCTTTCACCAAATACCAAACCAAATACCAATGCCATGAACAATTGCTATTGGGAACATGATTGCCCCCGCTATCAAAAAGCCCCATCTATCATCCGAAAAACATACAAACAAATGGGTAAACCAGGCAGCTGCAAAAGTTAATCCAATAATCAGTCCAAAAAAATTATTCATTATTTTTCTTCCTTTTTGAGTAAATTTTTTAATAGCCACTTATAAAAAAGCACTATGCCTATTGGTGGAAATATAATTGCTATCAATGGAATTTTTTTTAGTAGTTTTTTCATTCAACTACCTCACAATCACCACTCCAAACTCCTGCATCTGTTGAGTAAAGGTGAACACTTGAGAATTTAGGATTAACCTTTGATAAAAGTTTCGCCCCAATACCAATTCCATCTTTTCTTGAATCTATTAACTTTATACTCAAAGCATCCTCATACCAAATTTCATATTTACTTGTTAACTCATCATTTATTTTCCAATGAAATTCATTACCAACTCTTTCATATACACTAGTTTCAATTTCACCTTGATGTAAATATGAACATACCCATGTCTCTGCCATAACAAGATTGGGTATTACTAATAAGAGTAGGAGTAGTTTTTTCATATTAAATAGCAGGCTTTACTTTATCCATACAACTAGAGACATCACTCTTTATATCACCGTGAATCATCTCGCCGTAGACATCAATATTGTTTATAGCCTCTTCTCCATAAATCTTTGCCCATTTTGTAGCTCTTTCTTGAAAAGCCCTATCTTCCCCGCCAATTGATTTATAAGTATCTGATGAAACAGTTGTAAAATTTGCTGCATTCATCAACGCCATTTGATAAATATCTTGTCCACCATCCATATTCTTATAACGTTCTGAAATTATGAGAAATACTATCCCACACCTAGATGTTACATATGAAAGTGATGCCTTGTCAGATGAGTTCCAAGTTGAATGTTTTGTCATATAGCTATTAAGCGTCTGTGGAAGAGCAAAAACAAGATTTGGTATTAGTAGTGCAAGTAATAGATATTTCTTCATTATGTAAACTCCTTTATTTTTTGAGCTATATTGCTCTTAACTAAAAGGTAGATTGATTATTAAAAAGGTTATTTTTTAGATTTAGTTTTTTCATTTGAGCGCTAATCGTATGTCTCTTGCATGCTAGAGTCATCTGACGATAAACCTTCCAAGTAATTTCCTAGCTCTTCTCTATTTTCTTTTATTATTGCAAGTACAATAAAAAAAATGGCTATATATATAGTTGTCTTCATTTTATTTATACAAACCTTTATATCTTGGTTTAGGCTCAGGAAAATCTAAAAATTCTGCTCCCCCTGCTCTATTAGTTAAAAATTGGTCCCAAAGAAAATGAGTATTAGCCTCCGTTAAAACAAGAATGCAATGTTGATAAAGCGTTCCTCTTCTAGTTCCTGGTGTATTTCTAATTGCTGCGCCACAAAATGAATTTCTATAACTTACTCCACTTTCATAAGCTTTGTATATCTGCTCTGCTACATCATTACTAACAACAGAAATTACTTTTTTGTAATACTTATAATTAGTTTTATATTTCTCTTCAATATCAACTGATTGGCACCATACAATATCCCGAGTAGACATCGCATCTTCACAATCTACATTATTTTTTATGATTTCCTCTCTGTTTTTAGCGTAAAATTTTTCATCCCAAAATGGTTCTAGCTTTAAACTTTTAGGTTCAGCCATCACTAGGTTCGGTATAAGAAATAGTAAAAATAGTAGTTTTTTCATAATTAACGACATCCAAGTCTTAACTCTTTTATTGTAGATTTCATTTGCTGATATGTATCATCGTCTTTCAGACTAGGATTATTTTTTACGTATCTTTTAAATGAATCTATTAAATAGCCATAGGATGTATTTCCATCTGGACAAAAGTTACGGGTAGCTTCAAGGCTATCAATAATTCCTATTAAGTATGAGCTACAGTCTTTTGTTTTATTTTCAACACAATTATAAACTTTGCCCAAGTCTGCATAAGATGGTGCTGAAAATAACAATGTGAATATAAGAATAAGTTTTTTCATTATTCTTCTAACCCCCAATATATTTTACGCCTTTCACTATCTAGGTCCTTACTGCCGTTTTTAAATAAACCTTCGTAGCTAGTACCGTCTTTATAAGTCAAAATGCCCTTTCCATGTATCTTGTCATCCTTCCAATCACCAACATATCTTTCTCCATTGGTCCATGTCATCGTCCCTTGCCCATGTCTTATTTCATCCTTAAATTCACCAACATATTTATCTCCATTTAGCCAAATATAAGTTCCTTTATCAGTTCTTTCTTCAATATAAAACTTTCCAATATATTTATCTCCATTTGAGTACGTAAGGGTTCCATGCCCAACTCTTACGCCATAATCAAAATGACCTTCATGCTTCCAATGTCCTTTAAGAGTATAAGCCCCTTGACCATGGGCGTTTCCATTCATCCATTCACCAACATAACTGTTTCCACTGGGCCATATCATCTTTCCTTGCCCATGAGGAAGTCCTTCCAATTCACCAACATATTTGCCACCATCTTTGTATATTATTGTTCCTTCCCCGTAGCATGACTGTCCTATTAATCTCCATGAACATTCACTGACGTAAGTCTTTTTTTCAGCTATTGCATTGTTAACAAACAATGCTGCTATAAGTGTAAAAGCCAGTAATAGTTTATTCATAATTTATTCTACTTTTCTTAGTAACAGCCATTATTATCACATACCAATAATTCATCATCATATATGAAGGTCTTAGAGCCATCATCTTTAGGAACTACATAGTATTCAGTCTCAGTTCCTTCATCAGTACCTCTAACAATAAGCCCAGAATCCTTAGCGCCTCTTATAATTACTAAGCTACCATCATCTTTATAAAAGCTGTTGTCCCCTGAATTATTATTACTATTTCCAGATGGAAATAAATCAATATCACCAGGACCAGCATTAGCTAAACCTAACAATGAAAAGCTCAAAGTCATTGTGATTAATCCTGTATAAAATCTGTTTATTTTTTTCATATTATCTCCCTATTTTTTTATCTTATAGAACATGGTCCCTTCCATTGAGAATTATCTGCTAAAGCTGTAAAAACAATTTTTCCATCAATTCCATTATTTGTATTTAACTTTACCTCGTAGTCAGAGGTACCTTGGAAATCTAAAACAATCTCTCCTTTAGTTTCTTTTGCAATTTTAAATATTTCATTAGTGTAAGAAGCACTGTAAGTAAAGTATTCCCCAAATCTTGTAAAACTTGAAGTTTCTGTTGCAGGCCCCTCCGTACTTTTATAGGTACAATTCCATGTTTCTGCCATTGCCAAGCTGGGTGTCAAAAATAAAGCTGCTAATAAAAGTTTTTTCATTTTGTTTCTCCTTATTTAAAAATGCGAGTTTTCTCTCTTATCTAAAAGGTAGGGTGGATGTTAAAAAGGTTACTTTTATTTTTAAAAAAAAGGACTAGCCACTTATGCGGCTAAATCCTCATTCTTTGGTGCGGGGTCTTTGAAAAGAAAATCACATTTATTGAAGAGCCAAAGCGTTCTCCAAAGGACCTCAATATCAGCTTGATAATTTTCACGCTCTTCTGGGTATTCCTCAGCCCATTTGCCAATCTGTCCAGCCAGGCTTTTTATAGCAGTCTCAGCAACAATCTTACAACCCATGGGAGTAAGCATCATGTCTTGCACTGTTATTTCTTCTAGTTTCTTATTTTCTAGTTTTTTATTCTTCATAGTATTCTCCTTAGTGTATTTGAGTTATGGGTTCGTTATACATCTCTTCCCACGTTTTATAGAACGTTATTAGCATTGTATTTAGCTCATCATCTGTATAGTCGTGAAGCGCTTGATTTATTGCCCTGATTAGTGCTTTTCTTTCTTCGCTCATATCTTTTATACACTTCTCCTTTTTGTTTTTGTTTTTGTTTTTGTTTTGTGTATAGGCTTTCACATGAGCATCATGCAGTTGGTTATTTTTATTCATTTTTATTCTCCATTTATTTAAGTTTTTTCAATAAATAAATTCTTGCTCACTTAAAAATAAAGAGTAGATAAAAAATGTTGGAGGTATTTTGCAAACAGGCCAAGTACCTCCTGGTTTAGTTTTTGTCGTGCACTGTTTCTTTAGAGTTTCGGTTGACTCCTCTAACCTTTATCATCGTTACGGTAGGTCGGTCCGACCTTTTTTAGCTTAACTAATTAAAGTAGATTGAAAATTGAAAAGGTTATTTCTTTTTTGATTTAATGTTTATGAAGGTTGAATCTGGAGAGCCCCTCCCCACCTCTGGCTTTATAAAAGGTAATATATTGCAATTAAAACTATTGCTATAAAGACATGAGCAGCAATTGTTTTGAGTAGATTTTTGGTTTGTTTAGCTTTTCTCTTTCTTACTTTCTCTGCTTCTTTCCACTGCTTTATTCTTTCTTGTTCTCTTTTGTATTCTCTGAAAGCTTTATTTTTATAGCCTAAGTACGCCATTATATTTCTCCTATTTAGCTACTTTGACAATTGTCTAGGTGTAGCAAGTTGGTTTAAATCCACCTATGCCCGAATGATACTCAGATCTTATTTAACCTAAATCATTAATTTCATGAGTTGAGCCACTGTAATTTTCTAAGTTTTTTTATTTTCCCTTTTAACGCTTATTGGCGTCGCTACTATAGTCAAAATGTTGACCTTTAGTATCAGTTCCATATGCGTTATATGTTCCTTTATTAAGTGTTTCAGTTTTATTCCAAGCCTTTCCGTTACGCTTACCGCTTGAAATAGTCGTAGTACCAACCTTTGTTGATTTTTCTGACCACTCATCACCTGTTTTAGAATTATTTCCATAACGATGTGTTGTATTTCCATCTTTAATTACTGTGTACTTAACCCCACTATTTTCGTAAGTACAAACCCAGGTATCGCCAGGTTCGCTGCATGTTGCATTGGCTAAACTAACGACTGATAATAAACCTAGAGCTACTATTAATCTTTTCATTTCTTTCTCCTTATAATCAAAAGTCAATTCTTTCCTTATTTAAAGAGTAGGTTGAAAATTAAAAAGGTTACTTTTTTTATAAAAAAATACACTATGAGCGATTATTTTTCTCCAGCGTAGGGTAACAAGGGTAAAAACAACACAGAGCCTTATATGAGCTTAGAGCCCTAAAATGGAAAAATAAAAGCTATATAAATCAATAACTTACAAAACACATATTTTTTACACAATTTAGGTAAAACGAGCTATCTTTTAATAATTAATTAAAAAAAAGGAGTAGTTTTTTCATTTAACTAAATACTTGAGCATGAGCCAATTTCAATAGCAGGGTCAGAGTACATCTCTCCTTTAGCAGTTGGTTTTAACCAACTTCCCGAATTAAAGTTTTGAAATCGCATTTTATATAAAGCAAATTTAAATGTACCACCAAATTTATCACAATTAATTGATGCCAAAGCTCCCTTTGGACCAACAAGACCATCATGGTCAATAGTTTCTTTACATTTAGTACCCATGTTTAAAAAAGAATCTGCCTGAGTACCAAAAGGCATTGCTTTCCATTCCCCTCCGACTTTTTTTACAATATATTTACTTCCATTTTTAAAGCTCACTGATTTGTATGTTTGATTATCAAGATTATAAGTAAAGCCAGCTGCATTTTCAGTTACACACAAATAGCTTTCGGCCATCACCAGATTCGGTATTAAAAATAAGAGTAGGAGTAGTTTTTTCATTACACTTAGTTTACTCCCAGAGAATTAAGTGGGCAAATGAGGTATTGGGAATTTTGCTAGAAATATTTTTGAAGTACCTTTTATATTTCATAGGGGGGGTGTTTAGAGAAAACTGCAGGTCATTTGTGCAGATTAAGATGTATAGGGGTAGTTAGGAGTCCCAGTTTGAAAATGAGGGGGTGGGGGTATGGTGGGGTCTTCATATTCTAGGAAAATAATGAATTTTAATGTCGAATTGGTATACGAATTGGTATACGAATAGGTATTTTAATTTTTATGTAAGCCATAAACCCTATATTTACAAGGGTTTAGCTTTGTTAAATTGGTGGAGCTGGGGGGAATCGAACCCCCGTCCGCAAATCCTCTGCAGACAGTTCTACATACTTAGCTATGTTGTTTATGTTTAACTTTTACTTCACCAACAAGCAAGCAAATGTAAAAGCGAGCTACCTTAAGTTTAAGAAATTACTAAGTAACCCAATAATTTCCGAGTCTCTCTTTATGACGCTGTAACCTGAGCGAGTGACTCATCAGGAC
>Ga0209634_1000243_pt1 | contig 42684 bp, 48 predicted proteins | sample LinPmetageLP40_FD_184043 | JGI IMG/M metagenome (GOLD analysis project Ga0209634, IMG submission 184043) | Marine viral communities from the Pacific Ocean - LP-40 (SPAdes) (version 2) | ecosystem: Environmental > Aquatic > Marine > Oceanic | place: Pacific Ocean | collected 2010-08-26 | reverse complement strand
CGCTCAGCTGTTAACTGAGAGATCGGAGGTTCGAACCCTCCTGGGAGCGAATGGCGAAACTCACTCGATGGAGTGAGTCTGTAGGGATTGGTCTCCCTGCACTGATGAGCCAGACCAAATTTATGATTGGACACAGCAAATCTATAAAAAATAATTATATTGTCTTGGACTTAATTGTTTGGGACTGACATCCTGGAAAGACAGGAGGACAGCCTGGAAAGACAGGTTGACTATCGGGAAAGACGAGATCTCTAATCAGAAACGCATCGTTGACCGAGTGGTCTAAGGTGGTGGATTCAAGACCCACTCTCTTCGGAGGCGCAGGTTCGAACCCTGCACGATGCAACTCTGGTTTGACTCATCAGGATGACCAAATAAAACTTTCTCACAGCAATTCTGAATTGCCTTTTAAGCCGGGGGTCGCTGGATCGAAACCAGCAAAGAACTTCGGTTCTTTTAGCTCAGAGGAAGAGCACCGTATCACCCAAAGAAAGTTGCAAAGCTCCTATGGCCCAGTTGGTTAAGGCGCCATGCTTATAACGTGGAGACCGTGGGTTCGAGCCCCACTAGGAGCATAAGTCGTTGGGTCAGACTTAAAATGACACCACTATGCCCTGGTAGCTCAATCGGAAGAGCAATCGACTGTTAATCGATAGGTAGAGAGATCGAAACTCTCCCGGGGCGTTTAAAGTTTCCTTACAGCCATTCAAACTATAAAACTTTGACCTAAAATCAAATACCTTGGAGGTTGTATAGGTTAAACTTCCAACAAAGGAAACTGAAAAGTCACCATGGCCGAGTGGTCTAAGGCGGTGGATTTAAGACCCACTATCTTCGGATGCGCAGGTTCGAACCCTGCTGGTGACACACTGCTCCCATAGCCAAGTGGTTAAGGCGCTCAGCTGTTAACTGAGAGATCGGAGGTTCGAACCCTCCTGGGAGCGAATGGCGAAACTCACTCGATGGAGTGAGTCTGTAGGGATTGGTCTCCCTGCACTGATGAGCCAGACCAAACATATTACTTACAGCAACAAGATTAAATCTTAATTGATGGTTCGATTCCATCACGGGGATTCCCGTGCGCCCATACTGGTAAGGGCACCGGACTTTTAATCCGGCAAGAAAAAACAGTAATATGCAAAGCATCGTTGGCCGAGTGGTCTAAGGCGGTGGATTTAAGACCCACTATCTTCGGATGCGCAGGTTCGAACCCTGCACGATGCATAAATGGTTAAGCTCATTAGTTCGACCAAATGAAAACACACAGCGATTAAACTTGATTTCCTTTAAGCGGAGCTGGACACCAGTCCTCGCGGGTTCGAATCCCGCCGCACCTGTAACAGGGTGCGTGACCGAGTGGTTAAGGTGGCTTTATCAAACAAATGTTTTCAGAAACACACAAGGTCCCATAGTGTAGTTGGTTATCACACGAGACTTTGAATCTCGGAACCGGAGTTCGAATCTCCGTGGGACCTAATTAAGTAAGCACACAGCAATTATTGATTTCCTCTAAGCGGAGCTGGACACCAGTCCTCGCGGGTTCGAATCCCGCCGCACCCGCAAAGGGTGCGTGACCGAGTGGTTAAGGTGGCTTTATCAAACAAATGCTTACTGAAAAAACAAGCTTTGGTAGCTCAATCGGAAGAGCACCCGACTCTTAATCGGGGGGTAGAGAGATCGAAACTCTCCCATAGCTAATATTATGGATACTAACAGCAACAATACGTTTCGTATTCGCCTAATTGGTTGGGCATCAGACTTTTAATCTGACCTGTGTGGGTTCAAATCCCACATACTCTTAAACTAAATGTATCCAGTAAAAAGCATCGTTGGCGGAGTGGTCTAACGCGATGGATTCAAGACCCATTCTCTACGGAGGCGCAGGTTCGAACCCTGCACGATGCAAACTTCACTCCTGTGGCCAAATTGGTTAAGGCGTCGTGCTAATAACGCGGAGATTCTGGGTTCAAGCCCCAGTGGGAGTAACTATATTTTTTTTTATAATTAAAATCGTAATTTAATTATATAAAAAATTATAAAGTAGTGCTTGTATTCGTATCTATATATTGATAATATGCATTAGGAGGTTCCAAAAAATCATTATTAGACTCATATATTGCATTATTCCAAGTTCTATTATTAGATTTACGAAGTCTTTCTTGTAGGATTTGAAGTCGTTTTTTTTTGTTTTTCCTATGTCTTATACACAATAATAGGATAAAACACAAAAGTAGAAATCCACCCGTTCCTATTAACACCCAATGAATTAAACTTATTTCTGCCTTACTATTATCCTCTATAATACTCGTAATAGACCTATTAGAATAAATTCTATTATTATAGATAGATGTATTAGTATTATTAGACGTATCAGTAGATGTTGTTGGCGTAAATGTATTAGTATTATTAGACGTATCAGTAGATGTTGTTGGAGTCAGTGTATTAGTTGTAGTGGGAGTTGTAAGTGTAGTCCTATTACCTATAAATTTAAAACTATAATCATATAATGTTGTAGGACTACCATCTAATCTTCCTAAATATGTTAAAGTTCTACATCTTAATTTACCATCTTTTCCATAAAATACATAGACACCCTCACAATTATAATCATTCTCACAATGACTAAAACAATCTTCTATGGTTAAATCATCTTGTGTTAATAAATGTTGTGTATGATTATAATGTTTTGCAACACTAAAACGTTTAGCATTGGGGCATCTTACATTATTTTTACATGACTGTATACCACTAAATACTAATTTAAAATTATCATTATAATTTATAGATTGTTTAGTATTAGGTGTTATTGTTGTAATAGTAGATGTTGATGTATTAGAACATAATCTATATCCATCTGGACATTTAAAATTAGTAAAATCTCTACAGATATTATCTTGTTCTCGTATGCAATACCCTTGTGTCTGTGAAGCACACCCCGAACACTCAATAAATGATTCATATAATGAAGATGAACTACTTGTAGTTAACGATGTAGATGAAGAAGTCGAAGTAGATGAACTAGTAGATGAAGAAGTCGAAGTAGATGAACTAGTTGTAGTTAACGATGTAGATGAACTAGTAGATGTAGAAGTCAAAGTTGAGCTAGATAAGGAGGAAGTAGAAGAAGTAGATGAGGATGTTGTTACTGAACTATCAGAACAGCTGATAAAATTAGTTATGGAATCAAAATATTCATTATGACAAACCGCATGACATGCTGACTTGTATATCTTACCGTTTATACAGGTTTGCCAATCAGGTTTAAGGTCTGGATTACAATATTTTAATATACAAAATGTAGCGGACGTGTGTTCTCCATTTGTATACAAATCCACTAAATAATTATGATTAATATCTATATGATTTTCTATGGAATAATCATTACTTCTAACTATAATACTACCATCAAATACTAAATAATTATTTAACAAATAACTTATGTTTACAAGATGGGTATTAGGTATATTAAGTTCGGTAAACCTGTCTATATTACCTGTTCTATTATGATAATGATAATCTAAATATAAACTGTTATTACCTATAAAATTAATATTTTCCCAATCAATATCAATAGTATTGTCTTCCTTATTTATATGGTGTTCTAATCGAATATACGGAATATTAAATGTGTTGGTATATTGAGTTTTTTCTCCATCAAACTTATATCTAAGATTAAATCTTTTATAATCTAATAATTGTTTATAATCTAATTTAAATGGATGGTTATATATTTTTGGTTCGTCTAACCAACTATTATTATAATATTGCAAATTATAAATATAGTTATTTGGCAAATCATTTATAGTGTATCCGGTATTAGGATATAATGTTTCGTTAATAAACAAACTATTAGAAGAGGCTAATAAATTAGCAAACAAAATAAAAAAAAATATATTTTTCATAGATACAATTATTTATCTGTTTATTTTTAAATGGTTAGAAATGGATTTGAAATTTGATTGTTGTTTTTATTTAAATAATAAAAAAAATGGCACCACCCATCCAATGTTGTTTTATTTCAACCCTTGTAACCCTTTTTGGAGGACTTATTTTTACAATGATGCTATGTAATTATCAAGATTCCATTACAGCATCTATGAAAACATGTTCAATAGATGGTGTAAGTTATACCAAAAATATAACTGATAGAGAACATATGGTGTCTTGTGATTGTGGAAAGAATTGTATGTTGGACGAGGGAACTTGTGGGAAAGTATTCTTATCTACAGGTAATATTACAAATAAGATGGTATTTCCTGATTTGGAACATAATCATGAAGCATTTCGATGCACTTTTCAAGAAAAACGATGTAAGGAGGTTTTAAGAAGCCAAGCGCTTGAAGAAATAAAACAAGAAGCCCAACCTTATATAGATTTGATGAACTCCAATTCAACGATTGATTGTTATGTTCTAGACGGAGATATATATTTGGAGAATACGTTTGACCCAACAATACTAATAGTTTTGGGCATCGTATTTGGATTATTATTGTGTTGTTGGTTGGGTATTGTAATTAGCATGTGTTGTGAAGAAAAAAGACATTCATCAACTAATAATGTAGTAGATAATGTTATAGTGCTAGATAATGTAGTATAGTTTACAAATTTGATTAAAATATTGATTTAAACAATAATTTAAAAATGGCAGACCGAACCAACTGTTTTTTCGGAACAGGATTTTTTGCATTCTTTTTTGGGATATTTTTCCTTACACTACTAATTCAACAAGATAATGCGATATCCGCATCTAAACAGGAATGTTCAATAGAAAGAGTAACTTATACTAGAAATATCACAGATAGAGAAAACATGGTTAGGTGTGATTGTGGAAAAAATTGTTGGTTGGATGAAGGAACCTGTGGGAAAGTGTTCCTATCAACCAAAGGCATCATAAATCAGATGGCACTCCCAGATGTAAAGGATTCTAATTTGGGATTTGAATGCACATTTCAAGAAAAACGATGCAAGGAAGTCTTGAGAAGCTTGGCTCTAGAAAAAGTCAAGCAGGAAACCCAACCTTATATAGATTTGATGGATTCCAATTCAACGATAGATTGTTATGTTCTGGACGGAAATGTGTATTTGGATAACACGTTTGACTCAGGACTATTTATCGCTATAACTATTGTTTTTACTCTTTTTCTATGTTGTTGTGCAGGAATAGGTTGTTGCATGTGTTGTGATGAACGAACCTCTTCTTCATCTACATCCCATATGGTATAAATAATTACTCTATTTATAAAATAGTTTTTTTATTTTATTATAAAAAGACACTACATATAATTAATGAAATGGAGCATGAATTTTAGATATTTCATCTATAATAGTTTTTATTTTTATAACTAATTTAAACATTTATATATAGATATAATTAATTACTTAATACAATATAATTTCTTTTTATGCGTCTGTGTTTATTATAGACGTATATTAAACCAAACCCTAAAGCTAATATTATTATGGTAAAGAAAAATCCAAATAGTATAAATCCACTAGAATCATTGTTACACAATTTATCATCTATTTTTATCCCAAAATTAACACTAGTATTATTATTACATACAATACATCTATTATAGTTTGTATTGTTGGTAAAATTTGTATCGCACAGTCGTTGGATTCCTGTCATAATAAATTGTTTGGAATTAAAGTAATTTTTTAAACAAGTATTGGAATGACTGCAACTACAACCATAAACTAAAGATTTATCTATAAACGTTGTATTACAAAATGTAGTATTGTAAATATTAATAGTATTGTGTATTGTATAGTCTAAAGTAAAATCATCATTATCATCATCATTAAATATATCATCAGAAACACCTAAATTTAGTAAACAACTTAAAACAATTATAAAAAACATTGGATATCTAAAATAATATATCTATAAAATTAAATCAAATTTTATAGATATAAATTTGAAGATATAATTATAATTTATAATTATTAAAAAGATTGATGGAATGCGCGATATGCACTCTACCAATACATCCTATTGGACTAACTTACACTATTTGTTCACATAAATTTCATGTAAATTGTTTAAATGCATGGAAACAAACACTTGGAAGACAAAATATGGACGAAACATGTCCATTATGTAGGCAAGTAATAGATGATAGACGGGAACGAGTAATTTATTGGCCAAATAGCGATTTAGTTAAAATTTATCAAAACAAAGATATAGAAATACGAAAAAACAGAGATGGCACACTAAAATACAGATTGGTTATAAATAGTGATAACGATGTTGTAGATGGGTATTTTTATGTTAAAAACAGACAAATACATTATTCTATAATAGAGAATGTAGATAAATTTAGATTGGATGATAGTGAGGAACTAGGTTAAACTTGAGGAACTAGGTTAAACTTGAGGAACTAGGTTAAACTGTTTTGGGAAAATCAATAATAGATTGTATTTTGGATGTGACATTAGAATCGAGTAGATTGATACGTAAACTATTTTTTGTTTTATTTTGGATATTTTTTAAGGCTATTTTTTCAAGAACCAATAAATCATAATTAATACTTTTCAATAAAAATATAAATTGGCTCATTTATATTTTTATTAATAGATAATTATTATATAAAAAAATAAATAGTATATTAAATAAATGATTAAAGCCACAATAGTTGGATGTATTGACTATAGATTCCAAAAACTATAAATAAATATAATTTAAATTATGGAGATTATGACCTAATATCTATACCAGGTGGCGCGGGTAATTTTAACGATTTAGAACGATATCTAAAAATTTCTATAAAACTTCATAATCCACAAACTATAATTTTGATTGTTCATGAGGATTGTGGATATAAAAGTGTTAAAGAAGATTTAGGAGAAGCATATAATATAGTAAAAGAGGTATCGATTTATATGGAGTATTTGGAAATATTATCTTAAAATTGACAGTTTGACTTTATCTATTGAACAAATGACTAAAAATAAACGTAAGGGTGAAAGGCGATAGCCGTGTTAAAACGCTTAAATGTATTATTACCAATTCTAGAAAGTTATACAGAATCTAATAGTATGTATTATTAAAAGATACTATAAAATAATTTTATAGTGTCACAAAATTAAATTATTTGTGTCGAGTTGTTATTTTAACTCAGAAAGTTTTAGTTTTTTCCAACCTCCCGCTCCCGCAGTAGTGTACTGATACGCACGATTGCCTATAATAATTATTCTAGTTTTCCCATCATTAGATATAGTCGCAAAAACTGGTTCCATATTTTGGGTAGGATTACTACCACCAGTTAACGATACAATATATTTTTTTAATATATTTTTACCTAGTTTTGTTTTGATATTAACTTTTTTATTTGTTTCTGGATTTATTATATATTTATACATTTATAATATATAAATATATTTTAATTAATATATAATGAAAAGATACTATAAAATTCTTACATATTAATTCAGATATCAATTTATGTGGAGTATTTAGAACGCACTTAAATCTCCGATTAAATATAATAGTATAATAGATAACATTAATATAATAGTATTAGTTTTAATATTATTACCAATATATTTATCTTCTATGAGTGAAAGAGACCTCCATATGGTAACAACCAAAATACCTTTATATATAATGAGTAAATTTTTTTGAAATAACATTTAGTTTATTATAGAGTTATATAATTATATTAACATAAATAGGTTTTAGAGTAATATATACTTCACCTTTATTATTAATCGAAATTTGAAATTTATCTATTATTTTAATATTAATAATTTTATCTATAATTGTTCCATTATATAAATATAATTTATTATTAATTAGACTATATTTACATTGTTTATCTACAAACATATGTATATCTCCCAAAACCATTAATTATATTTCTATAATTAATTTTAAGTAAATGGATAATAATAAGATTTAAAATCGGGTATTGTTGCGCTATGGTTTGTTGAATTTGCATAGTTCCAGTATCTATCTAAATTATCTAAACTTTTTATACCTTTACCATTATAATAGTGTTTATTATTATAATTGTTTATCATAAAATCTAATAAGTCTCCATATTTAAAATACCCATCTTGGTCTTTTTTCACATTTAGCATTGCTCTAAGTAAAAATTTAGGGGATTCTTGTATAGTTAGTTTATCTATATCTAAATTATAAAAATCAGGTGTTAATTTAATAGATGATTCTAATTTAGGCATTATTTATATACTAATTTAATATTTTTAAAAAAAAGAATAGACTTAAAATCAAATACTTAAAAATAGTGACTTTAAAATAGACACTAGAATACAACCTTCTCGTCTTTTAAACTTTGGGTGTATGTCCTATAATCATTGATAATATCTCTGACCTGTCGTTCCAATTTAGAATTATAAATATTTAAGATAAGCTTATCTCCCTTTTTTTGTGATTTTAGTAGTATTTTACACAATACTTTATCGGTGAGACCATCTTTTTTATATTTTTTATCGATAAAATGGTTAAAACTGAGACGTTTAGGTTTAAAAAGTCTATTGTAGCCCAGTCCACAATGTGGTATTTTAACATAGTTGAAATGTTCGTAGTTGTATAGTTTGTAATGGGAACCAGGCATTTAAACCAATACTTGTTTATAAAGTAATATACGATTTTAATATCAAATAATTATACTAAAGGAAAAAATAAAAATAAATTATTTTTCTTTTCTATGATATATTAAGCTAAAAGTGTATCGTTTCCTTTCGGCACACCATGAATATCATTTTCCCCAGTCCAAGCCAATGTTGCATGGAAGTCCTTGTCATCCAAATCTACCGCATACCTAATCTCATTAAGCTTATCCCATTGGACCACCTCAAATAGGACTTCGCCATGACCATCCATAGATGCCCTTCCGACCCCCAAGTAAGTTGGTTTTGATTGTTCTTTTTGTAGAATTGATTTGATAGCTTGGAAGGCGTCTTTGTGTCCTGTTAGGTCTATATCTATAGGCGAACATTTTTTACAATAATGGGTTTCGCCATTAATTTTAACATTAGCCCATTCACAACATACATCAACATCACAATAAGCTTCTCCCTCATCCAATGGAACAATGGACTTCAGGTATTTTACTTCTTTTGGAGTGAATGCGGTAATATGAAACTCGTTTTTACCACGCATAATCATACATTTTACACGCTCCACATCAACATTGCCTTTAATTGCTGGTTTCTCAAAACTATGTTTTCCTTTGAGTCCTTCCAAAGATTTATTACAACATTTAGTTAGAGCAGAAGACCTCCACATAAGTGCTCCCTTGTCATTTACAAAACCTTCTTTATAGTGTGGTATAGGGAAGTAGTTGAGCCATCTATTAATTTCTTCCATAGTTGTAGTATCTTGTGCTTGTTTACCAGTAAAGGTCTTAAAATCGTTTAGGGCATTGTCGATGGTTTTTTCAATAACACTTATATCAATAGCCTTTCCAGTCCTAATTTCGCGAATTTGACACCTTGAATCCAAAATATCAATGAACTCTTTCCTGGTTTTTATGGTAGCATTCAACCAGAATTCTGGACCCAATATAAATGGAACTATAACAGCGTCAGTTGCTTTAGCAATGGATTGATAAATTGAGCAGTCAGGGCGCTTCATACTGGTGTTATCTACTATTATATGGTATCCCTCTTGACTATATTTAAGACAGAGTCGTTGACATTCCTGATGACATTCTACAATACGTTCAGGTTGGAATACGACACCCATAATGTCATCGGCCGACACTACCTTAATCCTCCAACCATTAGCTGTTGCCCAATTAACAATTTGGTCACAGAAGGTGCTTTTGCCAATAGCTTGTGGTCCGGTTGGCATAAAAATCCCTTTTTTCCCAGAAGCTTTTAGTTCAGACATCTTAACTTTTACCATATCGGTGGTTTTCAAAACCGAGGCAACCAACTTATCATCCATAACTTTCATCATTTTGGATTTTTCCAATTTAAGGTTAGTCTGTCCCCTAAAGTATGTGATAACACGAGTATCTAGTTCTTCGATACTATTAAGTTGTCTAATCCAATCCAGTGTAAACATGCCCGCCTTGATTTTCTTTTCATGCCAGGGCTCTTTTGCTATAGGTGGTAGAGAAAATACTGGGCCAGTAGAAGAGTCGTTTTTGTTAGGCATTGAAATTAGCTTAATCCAAGATTTAATACCAGTATGGGATAGCTTTTGCTTTGGCAAGAGAACTGTCTTTCCTTTTTGTTCCAAAAAATCTTTAGTTGGCTTAAAATCATCCTCGGTATTGGCAAATGGCACAATCAAAGTAATCTGGCCAATCGGTTCAACCGGACTATCCATAATCAACTTGCCAACAATTTCCCTAAGTTGTTCTTGGGAATGTGCTTCATCCTTAACTATATCTGAATAGCGGATGTGACTAGAAACCGGATTTTTCTTGTCGGTATCTTTTTGACACCGAAACCAAGCCAGTGTATAAAAGTCCTTCCAGTAATCTTTTGCCAAACGTTCCATACACCAACGGTCAGCCCATTTTTCAATATGGGCCGAAAATTGGGAAACACAGTAACGTTTTGACAAACCTTCTCTCAATCCCATGGTTCTACCTGTATATCCTGGAAGTTTAACCTTAAGAATATTAGTTTTTCCACTTTCTAGCATATCAAGAAGGGCTGTTTCAGATTCCCCATCATGGTCGGTGACTGCGTGGATCACAAAGCCTTCCAGGGCTTTCCCGAGGATCTCTTGGTGACTTCTGTTTCCTGGAATATATTTTATCTTTTTTGGAAACTTTTTAACAATTGATTTAATTAGTTCTTGGAATGTATCATTATCCATGAAATCACGGAGGTCTCCGATTGATACCATAAGTTCTTTTGCCGCGGCTCCAGTAGCAAGAATTGCTCCAGAAACAGGGAGCCGGTTTTCCATACAAAATTGGATGGTGTCCTTAAATCCCAAGAATTTAGTATAGCCCTTTTCGGGAGGATTTACGACCCGCTTTTCAACCAAATCTAGTTGACAACCTTTACCTATTGTGGTAACAATCCAGTCTTCATTTAGAACTTCTGCGCCATGGCATTGGTCATTTTTGCTCATGACTTCTCCACAAACATGTGCACCAGCTTTGTCCAATGCTTTAATAAGGTCAATAGTAATGTATTTTGAAATAATCCTAGCCATATCTGATGGGAATATCAAGGTATCATATTTCCGCGGTTCGGTGTTGGCGGAATTTTTGGATAGGGTTGTCCAATACTTACCTCCCCAAGTTAGGAGTTGTCCAAGATATCCAGACCACTTTTTAAAAAATCCACAGGCATTGACACTTGTTTCCAAAGGAACTTCGCCGGTACCATCGTTTTTAAACTTCCCACGAAAGCCACCAAACTTAATTTTTTGTCCAGGCCACCATTGAATAGGAAAGCCGCGTGGCATATTGCATATTTTAGCCCATTTAATCATAATTCGGTCCAAATAACATACAGCCATAAAAATGGTTGGATGAATATCGGCATCCTTGGTGGGTTTCCAAGATTTAAGTGTATAGTCTCCACATTCAATCGCATCAACCAAATGTTTCGCGCGTTCGTCCCATTCAAGTGTTCCTTTCAACTCCAACATAAATTGATTGTCTAATGTAGTATGTTTGTTTGGAATATAGGGGACATATTCGGGTTCTTGGTTCTGCATGGTTGATGGATAGATATCAATTTATTTAGTCAGAATAATTTGTCAATTTTTAATTCTAACCAAACTATTTACCCATTTATAGGACATTTTTTTTTTATTAAGGGCTAACTAAAAATTTGATACATTCAACTAGATGTAAAAATATAGTAACCTTCGCCCAGAACCATTCCCAACATGATGTCCTACACCGAACTTCGACAAGTTGCTACTGATGTAGCTGGCGATTTTGTAGACTACGATTGGTCCAGAATTCTGATGATGATTATGGCTTTCTTCGCAGCCATGTTGGCTCCATCTCTGGTCATTCGTGTGGTCCTGTTTCTCTACGCGTTTCAGGACATCTGGCAAACCGGGGCTATTTTCAATTACAACGGGAATCCCAATACCATGGATAACGGCCATTCCCGTGGTAACATCGCTACTTCAGACCATTAGGGAACTTAAATGCTATTATAATATACATTACTAGTAATTTAAAAAAATTTTTTGTTACACCTTTATAGTTTCTAACAAAAATTTGATTTATTAGACTACCTCTCGAATTATGATAAACCCATCAATCCAACCAAACTTCCACAATGGTTTTCGATACTAAAGAACTCAGACAAGCCGCCCAACTCTGGTCTCTAAAATATTGGATGATGGCCCTGCTATGCTTTGTTGAGCTGAAACTACTTTTTCCTGAGGCGCGCGCCTTAGTTTTCTTGGGAATTTGCATCGCAATGGCGGTGTTTCCGAAGCCCGTCCAAGGTGAACAGGAACCCAGTCCAAAGGAACCCAGTCCAAAGGAACCCAGTCCAAAGGAACCCACTCCAAACAAGTCCCGTCCAAGGTTGTTTTCTCGTGATGGTTCTACAAAAGTTACAAAGACTCAAGAAGACTTGGAAAGGGAGGCTATGGAGGAGGCTATAGCGGGACCGCGGATAGGGCGAAATGGAGAAGACCGCTCTCGACCCAAACAGCGCCTGGGAAATGGGATAGGTCGCAAAGATGTAGTAGGGCGTAGGAAACATGTGGGAATAGATTATGAGAATTGATTATGAGAATTGATAATAGTGCAATTTAAAAAAAAAAATGTTTAGTAACCCTTTTATAGATTTTTTTTTCTAATTGAGAAGGGGTTTTATAAAGGCCTACCATAAAATTTGATTAGATTTTAGACCGGTGGTTCATTGCATTCACTCGCCAAACCAAATTGAAATGATTGATACTACATACTTTTTGCCGGCCCAGAAGATTTTTGGTTTTCTCTGGAGGATGTCCAAGTGGTGCACGTTGTTGGTGTTCGCGTGCGTTTGTTTTGGTTTTACAATGGGCCTACTCAGCGAGCCCTACGAAGCCGTCAGTCTGCTATCTACTTTAGTGAGCACCAACAACTGGATGCTCATGAAGCTGGGGATTGTTGGCTGTTTTGGTTGGTCGGTTGAGCGCCTGATTGGGGACGATTCTAAGCACCCTAAGTGGCTCAAGACTACCAGGGCGGCGGCCTTGCCCATCATTAGTCTGATTGTGGGCCCAATTATTTTCCGCGCGGGCATAGATTTTCTGAAAGAATGGTTTTTTCAAAGGCTAATTGATAGGATACCCCAGGGATGCTTCTAAAATGCAAAAAAAATAAATAGTTACCCTTTTATAAAAATATTTTTCTAATTGATAAGGGTTTTTATAAAGGCCTACCATAAAATTTGATACGTTATGGTCCATCTGGGTGATAGATAATTCCCATTCCAAACCAAACCAACCAACAAAAGAAGTTTCCGAACACTACATCCAAACCTATATTCTAAAAGATGCCAATGACTGCTGCACAGCAAGATGCCAAGAAAAAAATACAGAACTTTTTCCTGGAACACTCCCAGGGGCCTTTCCCAAAGGAATTGCTGCACCTTTGGTCTGAGTCCACCACTCGACAATGGACTTTGGAGGCAGTCATGGGATTGCAGGCCAGACTTCCAAAAAAGTGGGGCCCGGACTATTATAAATCCGGGCGTTACACTGGTGAGTGGGAGCGCTCCTCCGAGGCAAAAGATATGGAGTCGAAGGTGGCGACATACAAGGCACTACGTAAATGGTGTTTGGGAAGTCTCCCATCCCTTGACCAGGAGACGTTTGGTGCCGCGTGGACAAGTCTCCGCGCCACGTTCCAAAGGAAAAAGACAGTGGACCTAGAGACGAAGATTATCAGATTCGCCAACGCAGCTAATGCGGCAGATCAATGGCGAAAGGAAAACTGGTCACAGCCGAACGGGGTGCCCACTAAGGAACCCACCTTGAAGGATTTGGGTGGACGAGTTTTCCAGCTAGAAGAAGCCTTCCAATCAGCCACTAGCAAATCTGCGACGGCCCTAAATGCAGTGCAAGATTCCAACCAGAAGTTGCAGCAGTTGCGCGCCCAACACACCGAATTGGTTGACAAGAAGCGCATCGCATCTCATGGTGCTAGAGATGCACGGGCTAAGTTGGAAATGCTGAAGGCCCAGGTCGCTGAGATGGAGAAAGAAACGACCATGAAGGAACAGGCTTTCGTTGAGGTAGAGCGCCAGGAGGCGGCGCTTTTGGACCAAAAGGAGAGGTGCCAACATGATTCTGAGGAGAAGGCCTTGGATTTGGAACACAGTCAAGATGAACTGCGTTCTATTGAGGATGTATTGGTGGAGGCCAGGCGGAACTCCACAATCGCCGACGCCAAATCCAAAATGGAGGCCGCTGCCAAGGAGTTGAACTTTGAGGAAGCGGCCAAGTTTCGTGACCTCATCCGGCAATTGGAGAACGGAGATTCCATGGAAGTTCCACCTTCACCTACTCCATCCGATTGTGATACCATCGTTCCTAGCGCTGAGGAAAAATCGGACCAAAGCAGTGTAGAGGACGATGGCGAGGAAGATGGAGAGGTGGCTGTAGAAGAGCGCGAACACAACGGGGAAACCTACTACGTGGACCCTACCAATGGAGATATCTACGACATCGAGTCTGTTGAGACCATTGGCAAGTGGGAAGGCGATGAGGCGACTGGAAAGCCAGTCCTTAATTAGATATTGAAAAAAAAATAAATAGTTACCCTTTTATAAAAATATTTTTTTTCTTGGGATGTTGAATTAGACAATCAGATTTTTATTATGATAGTCAAGATTCAAATTTGATTTAATTGAAAGTTACATAAGATGTGTAAGTCTTTTTTAAATATGAGCACATCTGATTTTTCTACAGTAAAAAGTGAATTTGATGAAGGTTTTATAGGACCACTCACCGCAGAAGCTACCGTTCAACTGAATATTACAAAAGCGCTTCAAGAAGAAAGTGATAGAGAAGTCGCCTTAGAAATTGATAGAGTGTTTGCCTTAGATATAGCAGCAGATATGATAGGACATCCTATAAAGTTTTCTCCTCTAACAAAATCTAAGAATTCTTTAGATGATGGTTAAGAGACACCAATATCATTGGATGAAAATTTTTGGGATAATTAATAACTATATAACTTTACGATTAAATACAACAGGCTCGCCAGGGTCTCCCATTAACCAAATTATTTTTTTTTTCTGAATAGGTTGCTTTGTAATTATAGTATCTTGTGGGTTAATCTTATTTATAGGTTTATTAGGTTTAAAGAAGTATGGAAATGATAGGGAACACATATCTTGTATAGTTGTTTTTATATTATTCATATTTTAATTAATAAAAATAGTATAATATGTTAATCAATTTTAAAATAAAATATTATAATAGTATAAATGTCTAATCCCAATTTTTTAAAATCACCTAGAAAATTAACTAAGATAGAGTTATCAGAATTAGAACTGGCTCAAAAGAAATGGTTTCCAGCTATAATACAAACATATAGAACGTCTCTATTTGAAATGATGGCAAGTCCCTATAAAAAAACTTTAATTTATTTTATAGTATTATCCTTGATAGGTTTAATACTTTTATTTATAAATCCAAGAGTTTTTTATAATAAAATAGGAATAGGTATTGTATTATTTGTTGTATTGTGTATATGTTTTGGGATAGGGTTAGAGCAGTATAAGTTAAATGATAACTTATATTTAATATTAACATTAACTAAACCTAATGCAAATAAGTATGATTATGAATCAAGTAGTGTTATACAAAATCAGTTATTAAGAAAGGCATATAGGAGTGGAAATAGTAATAATGGAATATTGGGTGGTATTATAGGTGCGGGTTTATCTATTAGAGATAAGAACAACAAGATGGAATAAAATAAACAATATTATTAATTTTAGTGTACATTATTTTTTTCTTTTTATATAATATAAACAATGTACAATAAAATAGTGAATCCATTAACAAATAGAAAAGTTTTAGTTAATTCTAGATTAGGACAGCAGATTATTAATAATTATATGAATCAATTAGGAGGGAGTAATAATTTAACGAATGATGATAGAATAAATAGAGCAAGAAAAAATTGGAGTAATTTAAGGGGAGATGTTAGAAATAATGCCAACAAATATGTAAAAAGGGGTAGAGCCAGAACAAATGCTAGAAGAAATTGGAGTAATTTAAGGGGAGATGTAAGAGATAACGCTAATAGATATAGAGAAATGGGTAGAGTCAGAACAAATGCTAGAAGAAATTGGAGTAATTTAAGGGGAGATGTAAGAGATAACGCTAATAGATATAGAGAAATGGGTAGAAATATGAATGGCCATGTCGGTGACAATAATATGAATGACAATGTAGGTTAAGAAAGTGATTTATTAATAATATTGTGTTAAAATAAATACGTTGGAATTAGATTATCATGTAACATTCTATTTTAGAATATCTTTTTCCTTTAATTTCCATTAATACTAAAATTAATAGTTTGATTTTAGTATCAATTTTTTATAGTTGTCTTTCAATATCTTTTTTATTAATGACGACTCTATTATTTGAATAGAGAGGATAATGTGTTTTTATATAAGTGTCCATATCATCATTAGCAACTTCGATTTCTTGATAGATATAATCGATTTGGTCTTTTATTTCATCTGGGTCAGACAAAGTTTTATAAACGTTTAACAAATGATTGACTGTATGAGTATAGTGTTCATGTAATCTATTAAATTCTAATTCAATGTCATTTTCCATATCACTATTATCTATAATAGGAGGAACCTGTCTATTTAAAAATGTGGATGAATACCCTAATTCTCTATCGTCATCATCATCCACACTTCTATCCTCATCACTCTCTTCAATATTATAGTCCTCACCATCATCAGAATCTTCTATATTATTTTCAATATTATGGTTTTTGTTTTTTCTACAATAACCTTTTTCACCCATTTCACATAGATAGTCTTTGTTTCCTACAGATTTACGATTACATCTTTTGGTTGATTCATCATATCCACATAAATTACTTCCCCCTAATTGATTAATATATTTATTTATGATAATTCGAGCGGTTTTAGATGTGATCGATATTTTTCGGTTTGTTAAAGGATTGACTATATAGTTATAAGAATTCATATATATATTATACAGATATTATTTTTTTATAAAAATATTAAATTAATATTTTGTTATATTTAGGTCGACTATTTTGTAAATATCCATTGCATAATTATCGGTAATATCCATTAATTTTAAAAATTGAGATATCTGTGAACATGAACGTATTATTAATGCACTATTAGTAGGTAATTTTAATTTTAATAAACTGGTATCAAATAAATTAATAGACATATTTATTTTCCCAAAATCATACTTTTTACTAGACATATCAAAAAAAGGTCTACCTTGTTTATGTAACATATCTATAAATTGATTACTACCTCTCCAACTTTTAATTAAATTAGTCAATGATTCTAAATTTCGTTGAGCTAAATGTAGATTTGTTCTAAATGATTTTTGATTATCATTTAGAGTAATAATACAACCATAGTCGATAATAACAATTTTATCTGTTTCTTTATTATAGAGAATATTACCTATATTAACATCACCCAAAAGAATATTATGATTGTGCATTAAGTCTATATGAAACAGGACAAATCTCTTACAAATATCATTTTTTATAGAACTATTTTTCATATTAATAATGGGAATAGCATGATTGAAATAGTAAACAAATTCATTTTGGGAACAGAGTTCATCGATTGGTTTTAGGAATTCAATACCATATTTATTATTATGGAAATGTTTGTTTAACATGAGACAGTTTTTATATTCTAGACTCATATCGGTTTCTTTTTCTAGTAGTTGTGATATATCATTAACGGTGGATTTAAAATTGGATTTAAACACCCCCATAAATTTTAAGGCCTTTGTTTCTGAAGTTATCTTTTGACGTGTCGTTTCAGAAACTACTTTTATAGCAATATGAGATTTTTTGTAGTTAGCGGTGTATATAATGCCAACACTTCCTCTAAATTTAGCAATTGGTTCTGTATCTAATTTATGGATTAAACCTTGTGATATAATATCTTTATAGGGTATATTTTCTATAGAGGATGATTCAAAACTATTCTGATGTTGGTTAATTTTACCAACTATTCCATCCATATCACCTATTAAATAACGATATAATGTTTTTATAACACTCATTATAGTATAATATAATATAATTGATTTATTAATTATATTTTATTATAAGGATAACAATAAATGTCGGTTACTAACTGCAAAGTCAAATATATTCGTCCTAAATATAATAATTTGAAAGAATGGATGGAAGATAGTCAGAATGTTTATATAGGCAGAGGTGGTATTGTTTTTATTGATAAAGTTAGATTTCCAAAAAAATCATCGCCTTTTGCAAATCCATTTAAAATGGGTGAAGATGTGACACGAGAAGAGGTTATAAATAAGTATAGAGAGTATATTAAGGATAAATTAGAAAAGGATGACACTTTAAGAGGGCAATTATTGGAGATGCGAGGGAAAAATTTAGGGTGTTGGTGTTATCCTGAAAAATGTCATGGAGATGTTTTAGTGGAGTTAATAAATAAATTTGTTTAAATTTACTTATTAATATATAATTATAATAAAAAAATGGACCCAAATACGGAAAAAATAAATACAGATACGATAAAAATTCAAACATTGTATGATAAAGAGTATTGGAAGAAACATTTTAGTTGGACATTTAACAATATTTAAAAAAATTGACTTAAAAAACTCAAGAGATAAGTAAACATTACAATGAGAAATCTACAAATTATAAAGCGATTTTATTCAACGCCTATAGGTATTTACAATTTTAAACCTATAAATAGAACAAATTATACCAAAAATTCAACAAAACCTCTTCCACTACGGAATAGTTCATATATGAATATGTATAGTGTCTTAAAATCAAGAATCAAGGAGAATCCTAAATCTAAAAAAGATTAACTTATTTTTGATTTTTAGCACAATGATTACATATTATTTCACCTTTTTTATTTTTTTTAGCACTTTTTATACGAACATAGGGCTCCCCCTTATAATTGGGACATTTTTCAGTAGAACAGAATGTCCAATAAGCATCAGATTCTTTACAATGGGAACAGTCTAGATATGTCCCACACCAACCTAAACAGCCTCCTTTTGATGGCACTTGAATACCATCACTATCATAATCATCGGTATCGTAATCATCGGTATCATAATTATCGTTATCTTTATTAGAAAATACTTCACCATCACCCTCTCCACTCCAAGACCAGTCGCATTTCCATCCGGGATGATATATATCGTCACATCTATTACATCTCCATCTTTTACAAGAATCTAAATATTTATTATCTATTAGATTTTTTATAGAATCCGTTTCTTTATTAGTCTTAGTGTTCATTAGAGTATATATATATTATAATTATAATAAAATATGTATCAAATTTGTTACTATTTAATAATCATAGATTTTGATTCTAAATTAGATAATTTATATAGAAATTCTAATTCTTTAATTAATGGTTTAACGGTTTCGATAAAATCAACACAAATATCTTCATTGGCTTTTTGTGTAGGTGGATAATAGCAAAAATGTTCAGAGCACACATGTTTAACTGCATCAATCAATCCATAACAACATTCTTTCATTTCCAATAATCTTTCTGGAATCATATTTTCTAGTTTATTAGATTGTTTTTTGATATAGTCTCTTAATTTTCTAGCGGTTTTAAGAAAAAGTCGTGTTGATTTTTCCAATTTTGAAAAATTGGGGGTATTACAGTGTTTTTTAATATCATGTATAATTTGGACAAATTGGGTCCATTTTAGTGTTAGAGTATCACTAAAATCCATATATTATACTATAATTTTAGAAAATATTTTTTTATAGATATATAATTTGATATTTATTTATTTTAGTTTTATTTTAAATAAATGTCGTTTTCAAAAAAGCTCGTTATTTTGGTTGGATGTTTGCTAATTCTATTTTATAGTTATAAACAAAAACAATCTAATATAGTATTAGGTGATTTGGTAGTGGTAGGGGATGTTCATGGATGTCCGAGTTGTTTACAAACAACACTATATGTGAATGGTGTTGTAGATGTTAATGGACATTGGATAGCAGGAAATAGGACGGTAGTTCAATTAGGAGATTTGATAGGACGAGGTCCCAACGACCCAGGGGTTATAAACTATGTTCAACAGTTGGAGATGGAAGCGGAAATAGCGGGAGGTGAATGGGTCCAACTAATTGGGAATCATGAATATATGGAACTAAATGGAGATTTTCGTTATGGCAATGATGGACCAGGTAGTTTGTTTGATATAGGGTCACCAGAAGGTAGTGGATTTGGTTCATTAAAAAAGAGACAGCAGGCATTTAGTGAAGAAGGAGAACTAGGTAAATGGCTTAGACAGAAGCGTTTAGTATATAAGTGGGGGGATATAGTTATGGTGCATGGTGGTATATCATCATTGGAGATTGCCCAAATAGGTATAGATGAGATAAACAGTGGATTTTTGCGCGGTGATAGGCGAGCAGTTGACCATTTGCTATGGGACCGCAATCTATCACTTAAACAAGAATCAGAAGTATGCGATATTTTGGATACTATTTTAGAGGAGTTGGACGCAACGACTATGGTCGTAGGCCATACAATAACGGCAACAATTCCCAATTTCAAAGAAGGTGAAATTGGAAATAAATGTGGTGGAAAGTTGGTATTGGCGGATGTAGGGATGTCTTCTGCATTTGGACATATACCAAAATATTATAGAGCCGTTCATTTTTAATAGATGTATTTATTCTTATTTAAAATTATTATTTTTATTTAATATTAATAATGTATTTAGTTTATATTATTAAATGTAATAATTTATCCTATGTAGGAATGACTAATGATTTTTTAAATAGATGGCAGCAACACAATGGTATATTAAGTGGTGGTGCCAAATATACAAAAAAAGGATGTAATTGGTATCCAATATGTATTATAGATGGATTTAAAAACAAATCCGAGGCTATGCAATGTGAATGGAAATTAAAAAGCAAAAGACCCAAATTGTCCAGGAAGTTTAAAGGTCCAAAAGGTAGAGTAGAATATTTAAATCTGCTACTTAAAGATAAACGATGGACATCCAACTCTCCATTAATAAAACAACAAAATTTAAAAGTGTATATAGATGAGGATTATAGAGATTTAATTGATTCTTATGATAGGGAAGAATTATATTGGAAATAATTAATTAATATAAATATGTTTTATCTTGGATAATTTTCTATCAGAGTAATCAACGACGCGGATCCGGTTTCCATTTTTCCAGAATTTAGAGATAAAGTCATCTGATACATGCCAAACAAAATAATTTGGGATTGGATTTAACACTAAAGAAAGATAGTCTGTTCCATTTTTTTTTGGTGAAACCCAAGTATTATTTATATTTGTTTCTAGTATAATACCTACTTGGTCAGTATAAGTTTGATTCCAAGTAATATTATAAGTCATATTATAATGTGTAGCTTGACTATTTGTAAAAGATACTAATAATAATAAAAAAAAAATATATTTTAACATAGATTGGTATGATTAATTATCTATAAATATATACTAATTTAAATTTGATATTAAATTATTAATATTAAGTAATGATAAACAATGACTATTTATTGTGATGATTATGACTGGAAAAATCACGATGAAAAAATTAGACAGTTAGATAGAAGAAAAGAACGGGAATCTGAAATAATAGAACACTATAAAAATGAAAAAATAAATTTATATTTGGACGACTTGAACCCCAACGATAGTATTCGGCAAAAACTTAGCAAATTGTCCGATTTTATGTTGAAACTGAATAAAGATTCATGTAGTAATTCAAAATATAGTATAGATATTTATCAACAAATAGTTTATAAATTATCACTATAAATATATATATTTATCGTTTATATGTATTAAATAATTTATCTACCCATATACTACTTACTCCAAAATTATATGTAGGGTTTTTATGATGTGTATTGTGGTGATTTGCGTAACACATAAATAGTCCATTAAATATATCCGGTTTTTTATGAATAATAGTGTGAACAATATAGTATCTTAGGTTTAATAACAATAGTGCATAACAATTAAAATAGATTAGTATTGGGATAACCATAGCTGGAATAGTTTCTATAGCAATATTATCTTTGTAGTAGTTAATATGATGTGATTTATGGTAAGCATTATTGATTTTGTGTAATGCAAAATGAATAAACCATTCAAAAATAGGGCCATATATAAATAAAGATACACAATAGTCAAAAAATACACGCATTATTGTTATTTAAGTAAAAATATTGTCTGAAACAATCAATTTTAAATAATTTATTTCATTTAAAATTTTTAGATAATTGCAATATATTAGTTATAATTGGATAGTTTTAGAAAAAATTGATTTTATTAAATATTTTTAACTCTTATTTAATAAAATGGATATGAACAAAGAGGGAAAAAACAAAATAGTGAATATTAACCATATAGACATTATAATCAATGGTAGTCTAGAGGAATTAGCGACTGTATCCGACCCAAATCAAGTAGGTAATGTAGTAAATGATGTTGGAGAGGTTATATCTGAAATTACGCCTTTATTTATGGTTATTAACCAAAATGATAATTTAAAAGAGAAATTGGAAATTCTAGTAAAGAATGGTGGAGATTTGGATAAAGAGATAAATTATTATGGTAATAAGAGAACAGCTAGATATATCCTGGATACTTTTAGGAGTGATGTCTAGGCTTAAAAAAAGGAAGCGACTGCCGTGGAAAAAAAAGACTATGAAGAAGCCGCGCGGATTAGGGCCTGGATATTGGAGTTGGATGGTCAGATGAGGGGAATCTAAGTGTATATGTAGAAGTTGTCTTTTAAAAAATTATAGTTTTACCCTTTTATATATTATGGAGAATTTAAAGAGTCAGTGTAGTGTCTCCTATCTAAATTTATTATAAAAGGGTAAGTAAATAGATTATCCAAATGTTATTTTTTTATATTAAAGTTACCCTTTTATGGCAAACTAAAATAATACAAGGGATTTTATAAAGGCCTAATAAAAAATTTGATATAGTGGAACCCACCTATATTTATGGTATACCGAAACCTAACACAACGACAACAAATAATTGAAACTAATTCCTAAAACAACTCTACAAACGCCAACCCAATTCCAACAAACACTAATTACAACATGTTCATGACTGCTACCAAACAAGACCTGCTCCATCGAAAAGCAGAGCGGGCAGCTATTGAAGAGGCGTTCCGGGCACTCGATGCCAATGAGTCTCCCGTTCCAGAAGAGGTGTCCAAGGCATGGAAGACAGTTGCTTTGGGCGAGGACAGCTCGAAAGGACAAATTGCGCGTGATTTGGGTATGGAGAGAGAAGATGTGACTCTCGACCACGAGCAAATTCGTGGCCTGCGAGTTCTCAGCCTGGCAGAGGTCATGACCCTGAAGACCATTGGCCCAGGCCATCCTAAGTCAAGCATGTCCTCTGCCGATTTGTTGGAAGACATCCTTTACACTGCTTGGCGTGATTGGTGTCTGAACAGTCTGGAGGGCGGTTTTTCGAGCCTTCGGGCGAGGGCCTGGACGGACGTTCGGAACCGCGCGGAGTTCAGCAGGGTCAGGGCCCAACGCTTTCCACGGGCACAAAAATGCCCAACCGAGAACCTTAGTGGGGTAGAGGGTGTGGAGGTTTCCTCTACCATTGCATCCAAAAAGGTCTACATTGATGAAACGTCGCAATGGTTGGCTCAGTGCAATGGGTTGGTCGACAACTTGGCGACCGATATTGGAAAGCATGAAGCCGCCGTGTTATCAGCACACTCGCACCTGGACCAATCTAGAGCGGATTTCGACAGAGCCAAAATCGAACTGGATGATTTCGATGCCAACATCGAACGGCTCCAAGAGGAACTCAAAGCGGCGAAACACGGCGCCCGAAAGAGCAAATCCGCCATGAAAAAACACGAAAAGGCAATCGAGAAGCATGTGGGCGCATTGATGTCTAAGTCCGATAAACTGGACAATCTTCGCCAAGAACATGCCGAGGCCTTGGAAAATGCAGAAGGCTTCCACAATGAGCACCTCTACGCAAAGCAAGATTTGGAAAACTACCAATCTCTGGAAGCGCAAGAAGCAGCGGCGGTAGCGAGAAAAGACTATGAAGAAGCGGCGCGGATCCGTGACCAGATCGTTGCGTTGGAGTGAACTCTTTAGAATATCTTTAAAAAAAAAAATAGTTTTACCCCTTTATATTTTTTTTTTAAATTGTGTTAAAATTGATAATATAAAGGGGTAAAACTTTATTTGTATTATAAATTTTATGGAAGAATTCCAAACAATTGATACTATAATTTATTTGATAGTAATACTCATATCTATTCCAATAGTCGTTTTTAATACACATAATTATTAAAAACGACTTAATTAATTAAATTAATTCGACTATAAACCTTTCTTTTAAAAATAATTGATTTACTTTTTTCTTTTTTTTAAATAATATAACAATGTTTAAAACACTCCTAATTAATCTATTATTTCTAAATTTTAGTCTTGCATTACTTATTACACAACAATGTAATTCCCCTGATACTACTAACGCCAAGTGTTTATGTAATGGAACTGAGTATGACTTTAGCATGATTCAGCCCTCTGATGGTAATTCTTATTTTTCAGCACCAGATTCAAATAATAAGTTTGTGTATTACTTCCAGATGACTGGCGATGGCCTGCCTTCTAGTCCCGGTTCTATGGCCTATTGCACTTTCTCATCTGGTTTGGAAAATGGTAATGCTGCCGGTCGTGCTAGTATAAATGGTTCTTCATGTTTTCCTATTGGTGCTGTTTCTCAACAGTCTTGGGAAATTAATATAACCCATAATCCCCAAGTATTCCATATTACCTTTTCAGGGGGATTGGAAGGACGCCAGACTATTCTTTCAGTTATTTGCGACCCCAAGGCTGATGACCCTGTCTTTTCTGTCAAAGGCGAGGTTAGACCAATGGTTTTCCAGTTTAACATGACAAGTAAATATGCATGTAACCCAATAAATCCACCAACACCCCCACCTGTAGATAAAAGATATGTATGTATTAATAATAAATGTGAAGTAAATAATACTGGTGGGACATTAGAGGATTGTGGGAAAATTTGTAAAAATATATACTGGGGTTGTATTAATGGATATTGTATTCCTAATCTGTCTAGTGGATTGAATCGAACTATGTGTCAACAATTGTGTAAACACTAATTGTAATATTTAATTCATATAATTTTATTGTATTAAAGTTGATAATATAAATTAAGAAGTATTGATTATAATAAAAATGGAAGAAGAATTACAGACAATTGATAGCATAATGAAAGAAGAAATCAGTAAAATAAAAGAAAAATACAATAAACAGAAAAGAGATATTAGAAAAAAATACAGGGATCTCGAAAAGGCTAAACAGCCACCAAAGCCCAAAAGAAAAGCCATTCCAAAAGCTGTTAAAGATTCGGTATGGGATACAACATTTGGGGCTTCTAAAGGTGTAGGTAAGTGTTATGTTTGTGATACCGATATAAACAGTAAGCGATTTGATTGCGGACATATAATTGCGGTATCTAATGGTGGTGATAATTCTATAGATAACTTAAAGCCTATTTGTTCAACATGTAATAAATCTATGGGAACAAAGAATATGGAGGAGTTTAAAAAGGAACATTTTACTTCTAAAACTAATAATTTTCTAAATAATATGAATATAAATCATCCAAATAGTATGTTTATTGGAGGATTAAATAGAAGAAATAATGGAGGTTTTACAACAGGGAATGGTGGTTTAAGATTTAATCAGTCTAATGATCCACTGGCCGGGTGGAGGTTGGGTGTAAATATTTAAATGGTAATGTTTGGTAAAAATAAAGAAAATAATTGATTTATTTATTTGGTGATATTGGAATTTAAGAAATTTGTCACTAAGTATTTTTTTTTTCTAATTGGGTTTTTTTCCTAAGAGTTATACTATATCTTACGTCTTTTACCTTTTTAATACCATGTCTCCATTTATATCTAGAATCTCCTGAAAGTATATAAATTGAAGCAGGTGGTATTTTTTTAATAATTGTTTCACAGCCTTTTTTAGTAAAGTATAGTTCGGCTTCAGATTTTAAATTTACACCTACAATAAATTCCTCCCAACGATGTTTTGAATCATAATGAGCCCTAAAATAAATACCAGGTTCATATTTGAGTTGAAGAGAATAATCAAAACCAAAACAAGAGTTATGTAATTTTGCTACCAATTCAAGTAGAATACGCCATTCTTCTGGGAAATCTTTAGGTTCCATTTGATAAAATAGTTTACCATTATTTATATATCGAACAAAACGATAGTCAGTTTCAATGATATTTACAAGTTTCTGTTCGAATTCCTGGTCAAAAACTTTAGGAAATAGATAAAACCCGTTCATTTTAAAAATGATTTAAAAGTGTATTATTTATCAATTTTAAATACCATTAAATAATTAAAAATTAACAAAAATAATTGATTTATTTTTGTTAATTTTTAAAATAATATAAAATGTTTAGGCAACCCGTATATGAGTCGAAAGGTCCAAGTTTTGAACAAGTTAGGAAAGATGTTAGTTATATATTATCTGATATCGATATACCACATATAGAAATAGCAGAAAAAGAAAAAGAAAAATTGATAGAGACAGCTTTAATAAAGTTGGTTCCAAAGGGTAGGGATGATTTTGGTTCTTATAGAGGATATCTTACTTTTGGTATAGGGGATAAAATAGCCAAGGAGGTTATAAAGTATATTCAAGAAGAATCTATTAATTTAGATTAGTTTCTTGACACCTAGATGTTGTAGGCAATAAATCTAAATCTTTTTAGTAAAGAGTGACTATAAAGTCTCGTTAAATTCTAATACAGTATTTTAGGATTAGAAAATATCCGTTTTTGGAAAAGGATTATATATTCACTCCCATTGAACTATCAGTTGCGCTTTCAGAACCCATTATCCTGATAAGTATTCAACAATTTTGGACCGTTATTATCAGCAACGTGATTATATGAATTTTCCAAATAGACAAAAAAAATAATTTTAAATAGATAGACACATGAAAATGATTATCGTACCATTAGCATTCCCACATGTTTACGGCCGTATGAAAAGCAATTTCCAGTCCCGATCTGTCGACGTTCATCTATAAACATCGGTCGCCAATCATTTGCGGAGCGCCAATATATCATACCATTAATACTGACCTCCTTCATTACAATATCATTAGCATGGTTAACTTTTTTTTTGCACATACCACAACATATAAAATACCATCCTATGTTTTTAAAGTCCAAAGGTAGTGTTTCTTGGAAAGACAAGTCAAGGCCGTCGCTGAGGTCATTGTTAGCGTATCCAACATGAATTTTATCACCAGTTTTAGCGTCTTCATCAAAAATCAGTGAAGCCGCGTCGCCTATCCAATAGTCTTTTTTGCCTCCAAAATTATCCATATTAAGTGTCATCTTTGTGTCTGTATTATAACTAGGAAAGAAGGTCCCATATTTCACCTTGCTATCTAAACCACCATCAACCTGCTCACTAACAACATCCTTTTTACCAACACCTAAAACTTCTACTTCACAATCTAGAAGTTCATCTCCACTATCACCAAGTTGATAATTATAGTTTGGTGGTTGAGAAGTATTAATTTTGGGTGATGTAACACCAAGGGGTGATGTAACACCAAGGGGTGATGTAACACCAAGGGCTTCTAGTTCTTGTTTATCCTCGTCATCACAACCAAATTCTTCTAATGCGTCGTCATCGCTAAAGGAAAAATCAGGAAACAGAACTACTTCTAATTTTTTGGCTTCTTGTGTCCACCATTCTAACAAAGAACATTGATTAGACACTTTTTTGCCAAGAACACATAATTCTCCAAAACGTGTAGATGTTTCCGTTTCCGTAGTAACAATTTCGTTGCGCATCCAACCATACAACATTTTGCGAAGTTGGACTGTATATTTTTCACGACCCCACGGAAATATGCCCTTGTTCTGAAGTTCGATGAATTTTTGCATGATCCCGATGACGTCTTGTTGGTGTGTCATAGTATAATTAATATATTGATTAGTTTATTGAAAAAATCAAATTTTTGTAGGGTTTAATAGAATTTTAAAATATATGTTCTAATACTTTAAAAATTTATTCTATACCATATAGAACTTGTCCTAAAGTGCATTGAGTTGGTCCAGTTATTTTACCAGATGCTATAAGATTACAGGGGATGGTCGGTAATCGAGTCAATAGCAGATAATAGCTATAATATAATAGAGTGTCATTATGATGATATACAAGAGTATTTAGAGGAGAACAAAAAAGGGAAATTTCTATTATTCAAAGAGAAGTATAATGGGGATGGAAAGAAGAATCTAGTAATTTAGATTAGTTTATTGACACCCAGATGTTGTTTAGGTAAAGGACCATAAGAACAATAAAAGCTATTACAAAGAGTTGTTTTATATAATTTAACAGTCAGAACATAAAATAAATTATAATGTTCTATTATAATGAGTAAAAAATTAATCCATATATTTATTTATGAAAAAATAAAAAAATATTGTTATGGGAAAGAGAATAAAAGAACATTAGATGAGTTATATAATAAATTCAATGAGAATGAACTACAAGAGATTAAAGATATGGATGAAACTAAAGATATTAAAAAATATATTAAAGGACGTATAGATAATTTAGTGATGGATTGTTTAATAGAATTTTTTTGCAAGGACCATTTAAATGAGAAAATTTCAAGTTTTTCGGGATATTGCAGTGATGGACATTTAAGTTCAACAAAACTTGAATATTATTTAATAAAGACAAATAATAAATTATATAAAAAAAATGTAAAATTACCAATAATAGAATATTATTATAGTATAAAAAAAATAAATTTTAGTAGAAATTTGTATGAATTATTTTATAAAAACTATTTTAAATTAAATATTATACAACATTTAATAACTCCTAAAGAAAAAAAAAGTTCGATAACTCTACATAAAGCAAGTTCAGGCAGAGTAAAAATAAAATTAGAAGAGAAATTGTATGATAGTATAAAAACCACATGGAAAGAAGGTATAATAAAAGAATTAGAAGAGGAGTATTATACACAAAATAAGTTGTTAGATAAACATTATAAATATCACGAACATTCTAAAAGTCATCGATATGATGAAGATATAGAAAGGAAAAATTATAAAGATAATGAACTTAGAAAAAATCCTAAAACTAAAAATACATATTTACAAGATACTCAACTAAAATCTAAAGCCAGAAATGACTTTGATAATGAAAAATTTAAAGAAGTTGAAATAGAAGACCCTGAATATATATTAAAAGATGGAACTAAACTTAAATATAAATTTAAATACCAAGAAGATAATTATAAAGTAAAAAAACTTTCTACTAGTGGGAAAGAACCACTATTTACAATTAGTTACAAACGCTCTGAAAAAGCATGTCTAAATTATCGTGCCCAACATTTTTTAGGAACTGATTTTGATAATCGGTTATGTTTTTTATTTTTACAGGAACAAGATGTAGAAGAATACTATGAAAAATGGGGTGGATTAGGATTTATATTTGTATATATACCCAAATTACAAGGATTTACAGATATATTTGAGGATTTTGGAATTGGCCAAACTAGACGATGTTTGCAGGTATTTTCTAAATATATTCTTAATGATTTAAAATTAGATTATTATTGGTCTTTTGATGATAATATACCTTATTTTTGGAAATTAAAAGATGAAAAAAAGGGTAATGTAGAAACATCTATAGATGATTTTCAAATTATAGAGGATAAAGGTACCTCAATTATAATTGATGAAATTGTAAAATATAAAGATAAATTACCAGAACCTAAATCAACTATACCAGATATAGAAGACTCAATACAAAAAACCATGATTGGATGTTTTCAAAATAGAGGGTCATTTACCTTTAGAAATAAATTATTACCAGATTTATTTGGCACCAGACAACATCATGTTCAAAAATTTTTACTAATTAGTTCAAAGGCTTGTTTCGATAAAATGGTTTTCTATAAAGGAATAGGGAACTCTGGATATGGAATACTAAATCAGGAATTATGTAAAAAACCATTATATTCTCATTGTAAAGAAGATACAACATTTAGTAGAGAATTATGTGAAGCAAAACTATCTATCTATAAATTATATAATTTTATATTTTTTGGATATATACCTGGTTCAGGAGGTGTATCCAATGAATTTACAGTAAATGAGAAAATGAGTGAAAATATTAAAAAAGGTGAAGAATTGGAAAAAAGGTATCCAATACGGGAATCAACACTAAAACAACTACCTATCCCTAATGAAAAACCAAAGTTAATAGAAACACCAATCGAAATAAAACAACCTGATATACTTGAATACAATGACGAGTTATATACTAATTCTGAAATTATTAGTAAAAACGTGTTTTATGATAAGTATTACAACAATACTAAAAAAACAAGACCTAAAATGACTAAATTTGAAAAAGCTAAAATATTAGGTATACGTGCACAAATGTTAGCAATTGGGTCTGTACCATTCGTAAATGTTCCAAAAAATATTACAAATGTGACTGATATAGCAAAATTAGAATTAAAAGAAAGAAAAATACCATTAATAATAAAACGGTTTATGCCTGATAATACATATGAGTGTTGGCGTATTGAAGAAATGATCATAAATGATTAAAAAAGTATTTCTGAAAAAAAAAGTAAAAAAAGTTTGGGGCTAAAAGGATTCCCCCCCCCCCTTTTAAAAAGTAAGATCTTTTCCAAAAAGATCTTACTTTTTCTCCTAAATATCTTAAAAATATCTTAAAAAAAGTTAATGATTGTTATATAAAACAAAAAGATCTTATTTAGGAGGTTAAAGATCTTAAAAAAGATCTTATTTTTTAAGATACTTAAAATTAAAATATGTAGGTAATATAATGGTAATACGTAAAGTCTACGAATGTAAACTATGTGGAATAAGGACACGCTTGAAAACCGATTTAAAGAGGCATGTTATGACGAAGAAACACCAGGGACGTGTTAAAAAAGAGGAAGAAACTATGGCAACTGAAAAAAACCTTAAAAATGTAAACCTAAATGTAAACCCAAATGTAAACATTGTAAACCCAAATGTAAACCTAAATGTAAACATTGTAAACCTTAAAAAATACAAATGTAGATATTGTTCTAAAACATTTAAATACAGACAATCTAGGTATAGACATGAATTGAATATCTGTAATAAAACTGAAAACAGTATAACAATTAAAGAATATGATAAAGAGATCGGTAAAATGAAAAAACAAATAGAAAACCTATTAATTAATATGTCTACAATAACCAATAATAATAATACTATAACAAATAGTAATAATGTAAATATGCAACAAAACATAACAATAAACAGTTATGGAAAAGAGAATTTAGAGTATTTGACCCAAGACTATTTAACAAGTTTATTAAAGATACCGTATCGTTCTATACCCAACCTAGTGAAAAAGATACATTTTAATCCACATCATCCTGAAAATCAAAATATAAAAATACCCAATAGAAAAGAGAAGTTTGCGAAAGTGTATAATTCTGGTTCTTGGGAGTTTAAAAATAAGAAGGAGGTAATAGAGTCAATAGTAGATAATAGCTATAATATAATAGAGTGTCATTATGATGATATACATGAGTATTTAGAGGAGAACAAAAAAGGGAAATTTCTATTATTCAAAGAGAAGTATAATGGGGATGGAAAGAAGGATGTTGAGACGGAAACGGAGTTGGTAATATTAAATAGTAGTCAGTTAATAGAGTAAATTAATATTTATGAAAAAAAAAGTAAAAAACATCCATTTTGGAGTAAGATGAACAGAAATCATAAAAAAAGTATTTCTGAAAAAAAAAGTAAAAAAAGTTTGGGGCTAAAAGGATTCCCCCCCCCCCCGCTTTTAAAAAGTAAGATCTTTTCCAAAAAGATCTTACTTTTTCTCCTAAATGTCTTAAAAATATCTTAAAAAAAGTTAATGATTGTTATATAAAACAAAAAGATCTTATTTAGGAGGTTAAAAGATCTTAAAAAAGATCTTATTTTTTTAGATACTTAAAATTAAAATATGTAGGTAATATAATGGTAATACGCAAAGTCTACGAATGTAAACTATGTGGGATAAGGACACACTTGAAAACCGATTTAAAAAGGCATGTTCAGACCAAGAAGCATCAGTCACGTGTTAAAAAAGAGGAAGAAACTATGGCAACTGAAAAAACCCTTAAAAAAGAACCCAAAATGAACCCAAAAGAACCCAAAATGAACCCAAATGAACCCAAAATGAACCCAAATGAACCCAAAAAATATACTTGCGAATTTTGTAAAAAAACGTATTCGACGAATTCCCACATGAATAGACATATGAAAAAATGTTCTAAGATAGATTTATCCTCTAATGATAAAGTGATTAAATATATTCATACTATAGAGAAGGAAAAAAAGAAAATGATGAAAGAAATCGAAAAGTTAATGGATAAGGTTGGGACAACGAATAATAATACTATAACAAATAGTAATAATGTAAATATGCAACAAAACATAACAATAAACAGTTATGGGAAGGAGAATTTAGAGTATTTGACCCAAGACTATTTAACAAGTTTATTAAAAATACCGTATCGTTCAATACCCAACTTAGTGAAAAAGATACACTTTAATCCTAATCATCCTGAAAACTGTAATATAAAAATACCCAATAGAAAAGAGAAGTTTGCGAAAGTGTATAATTCTGGTTCTTGGGAGTTTAAAAATAAGAAGGAGGTAATCGAGTCAATAGTAGATAATAGCTATAATATAATAGAGTGTCATTATGATGATATACAAGAGTATTTAGAGGAGAACAAAAAAGGGAAATTTCTATTATTCAAAGAGAAGTATAATGGTGATGGAAAGAAGGATGTTGAGACGGAAACGGAGTTGGTAATATTAAATAGTGGTCAGTTAATAGAGTAAAGTGATTATAAACTATAGTAATGGGGGTAACATAAATTTGATATATTAAAATATTGTTGAACATAAAATAATAAAATGGAAAATTTTACCGATTCAAACCGAAATCAGATAAATATAGCGATTTTGGGAGCAGTAAGTGCTGGTAAAAGCACCCTTGTAAATACGATTTTTGCGGAGACATTTTCAAAATGTAAAATTAAACGAACCACGATGACTCCACAAATCTATTTTGAAACGGATAGTCTGCATACACAAACGGCCAGTAAGATTAATGAACAAAATACACACATAAATGAAATGTTAATAAAAAAGACACAATCGGGTGAGAATGTAACATTGGATGATATAAAAGAAACGGTATATCTAGTTCCAAAGGTTCATGAATTTACGGAATTGGAGAAGGATATCTATTTGACTATATATGATATTCCTGGATTAAATGATGGACGAACTAAAGATGTTTATTTTGAATATATTGAAAATAATTTTAATAAGTTTGATATTATACTGTTTGTAGTGGATATTAATTCAGCACTAAATACTAGTGATGAGGTAGATATTTTGGTTAAAATAGTAACAAATTGTAAATTGAATAGTGAAAAACATGGAGTGCACAATAAACTAATTATTTTGGCAAATAAGTGTGACGAGATGTCGTTATCTGGGAAAGGCAAACCTAAATTGGAAGAAGAGCATCAAGAAATGATGGATCAATTACAAGCTTTAGTGAAAGAAAAAGTAGATAGTATATTTCCAAGTTTAGATTATAGAATAAAACCGATTAGTTCGGAAGATAGTTATATATACAGGATGTATGACCGTAATCGAAATAAGAAGGGTTTTGAACTAGATATGAAATATTTGAATAAGTTTGGTTATAATGAATATGGTAAAACCCGATGGAATAAATTGGATGCGTGTAAGAGGCGTGCAAAAATTAATAAACTGCTATTGGAGATTGATATGGATGAGACAATGAATATTACGGGGTTTAATGGATTTAGGAAAATTCTTAATAAGTATCTTTCACCTGAAAATCAAAAAATATATATTAACAACCATATTCTTCAGGGACTTGCTACAATAGTAGGAAATACAAAAATAGATATATCCGATGATATACAGATGTTTTATAAATATTTGCAACAATATAAAAGTTTAGAGAAGAGGATAAAAGTAGGTATAGATACGATTGAAATCTTTAACGATAATTTTAGTAAATATTTGGATGAATGGGACACAAAAATTTTAATGGGATTCATAGATAAGAGATCCTATGCGTGTGTAACAGAAGGAAAACATTCTAATACAGAAAAAGTAGGATTTTATTTAAAAGAAGATACATTTCTTCCCCAAATTGAAGAGGCTAAAGTTATATTGGATAATGCGGTCAGACTATTTAATGGAGATATTGAAGTTTTAACTAAACTTAATAGTATGGTAACATCAGCACTAAACAATTATTATGTTAAAGACATAGAATCTAAAGTTAAACCAGTTGATTCATTGTTTGGCCATCTTAGTAAGTTGGTTACTTATGGCTATCGTATTACGAAAGCTTTGATTAGTAATTTGTTTAGTAACCCAGATATGATTAACAAGAAGCCTCAACAAATAATAGATTATTTAGAAAAACTAGAGTCTGATGGATTTATTAATTCTCAGGAAAAAGTAGAAAAAGTGTTAGAAATACTAATGAAAATTTATAGTCATCTTTACAATACAAAACCGGGTCCTAATTGGAGAAGTTCAACTTGTAGTGAAATTATGGGATATATTCCAAATAGTAATATACATCTATATACTTATTATGTAGATATGTTTTGGAGTAAATATATAACCCAAACTCTAATTACAGATACATCAATCGATACGCTTGGATTTATTTGTCGTGCAAACCAACAAAAATATATTACGGCACATATGAATTGTGGTGACATCAACCGAATGTTGGATATGGATAAGAATGAATTAATTGTGTTGGAAAATTATTATATAACTCTAACACTAGTTGAATCAATGGAAACTCCACTTAGGGCTGTCGATGCGGTATCACCAACGGAAAATATTGATTCAAATATCACTTTAGAAATAGATGATTCAGGAAGTTTGAGTGATGAATTAGATGAAGAATTAGGTCTGACTTCAAATTCTGGACGTAAAATAAAGATTAAGGGAAAAGGTAAGGGTAGTAAAAAGAAGAAATAATTTAAGTTATAATCGAATAATACACTATTTATTAAATTATTTTTTTTTTAAAAATAAGATAAAAATCCATTTTAGAGTAAGATGATCAGAAATCGTAAAAAAAGTATTTCTGAAAAAAAAAGTAAAAAAGTTTACCTCTAAAATAAAAATCCCCCCCCCCGAAAAAAAAATTCATAAATTTATGAAATTCATAAGAAAAAGTTAATAAAAACCGTAAAAATTCATAAGCCTAAGTTCGGTTAAAGTTCATGAATTCATAAATTCATAAAATTCATAAATTAGATTTATGAAATTCATAAGAATATTTATGAATTTGTAATCATTTAAAATAATCTTAGTATATAGTAAGTATGTATATTTGTAAAAGGTGTGGATATTCTACAACAATTAAGTGTAATTTGAAAAGTCATTTTAATAGGAAAAAAATATGTCCAAGTGTTTATTCAAATGTGGAGGTTTCATTGTTAAAAGACGAGTTAACTAAAATGGGCTCCAAAATGACTCCAAATGACTCCAAAATGACTCCAAATGACTCCGATATGACTCCAATTGACTCCAAATTGACTCCGATAGAACCAAAATATGTTTGTAAGTTTTGTAAAAATGTGTATTCAAAAAACAGTAATTTAAATAGACACATGAAAAAATGCACTAAAGTAAATGTTCAAGAAAACGCATTAGCCATTAAACAATATAGTAATGAGTTATCAAAAATAAAAAAAGAGATAGAAACACTAGTAAATAATCTAGCGGTTTCTACAATAAGTAGTAATAATACTAGTAGTAATAATACAAGTAGTAATAATACTAATAAAAATAGTCATAATAATAGTCATAATAATTTAGAACAAAACAATAATATAACTATTAATAATTATGGAAAAGAGAATTTGGACTATATAACAGGGGATTATTTAACTAGTTTATTAAAAATACCATATAGTTCTATACCCAACTTAGTAAAAAATATACATTTTAATCCAAAACACCCAGAGAATCGTAATATAAAAATACCCAATAGAAAAGAGAAATTTGCAACAGTTTATAATTCTGGTTCTTGGGAGTTAAAAAATAAAAAGGAAGTAATAGAGTCAATAGTAGATAATAGTTATAATATAATAGAGTGTCATTATGATGATATGAAGGAGTATTTAGAAGAGAATAAAAAGTATAAATTTCTATTATTTAAAGATAAATATGAGGAAAATGGTAAAACAAAAAAAAATGTGGAAACGGATACAGAGCTAATAATATTAAACAACAGTAAAGAATAATTTATTGGATAATCAGACGGTTATATTCTGATTGAAAATATTTTGAATTTACCAAAGTAATACCTTCCTGTTCAATACTATTATAGCTGTTTGACTTAAGAAACGGCATTTCTGTATCTCCAAAATGGCCTATTATAGTAGGATTCATAGTAACATTTGGGTCAATTGTGTCATATTCTTCGTGTATATGAGTGTCGCCATAGTCTATATCGTCGTATTTTTGTCGAATAATTGCTTCCCCCCAATCTTCGTCTTTTTCAAAATAGTCTCTACACGATTGCTCCCATTCTACCATGTTTGTTGGTTCTCGATAACAAATTGAAGTAGGATTATTGCCACAACCCAGGAGAAGCATGTTTTTTTGAAGTGGTCGCAATTGGATTGCGTAGATTTCATTTTTGATATTTCGGTGACAAATAGGGTATCCTGGAGAAATATCAAGATACTCTACTCGACACTTATGAAACGTTTGTTCTTCTTTTTCACCTAGTGGGTCATCTATATCTTTTTTAATAAAATTACGATAATGTTCTGTATTGTACACTTCAGGAAGGTATTTTAGATGCGTTTCCAAAAATTCTATCAAATACATTTTAAGCTGTTTAATCTGTTCCATTTTTTCTCGTGAAACTGGTTCTACCACAGCACTCATCCTACACTTATCCCATATGGAATTTGTGTCTTTAGTAGTCATAGGATTTTCAAGGAGTGGAGGAAATTCCATGTTGTAAGATGTAATAGCTGCAGACATTGGTGTATAGAACAAACAAAGTTAATTATATTTTATGGATATTTATAGATATCAAATTAAATATCTAATTATATTATAGCATGAGTGGTTGGCATTTTGAACCAGAGTTTTTTGAAGAGGTAGTTACATCTAAATTAACAAAATCAGAACAAAAAGAATTAGAGTTTAATAGTGATATTTTATTTATTTTATTTGAAAATTATACAGATTTAATTACTTTTGTTTTAGCATATTATTCTTTAGAAACACATCAACAATTAAGTATAAATTATAAAATACCACCTAATTTAATCAAAGTATTAAATAATTCAATTAATAATAGATTATCTGAAATTATAGACTATGATATTAAAGACTTTGAAACTTTAAATTATAAATTTGAAACTTTAAATTATGAATGTAGTGTGGCTATAGGTAATATAGAGCTATTAAAAAATGAATTATCATTTAAAATATTAGATTTAATTACAACTTTAAATTATTTACTTTTAGGAGATTGGGCTAAAAAGTATGAACAAAAGTTACCAGAAAAAAAATTATCTGATATAGACATAAAGATGTGTAAAAAATTTTTAAAGGAAGGTAAGTGTATTATTAACAGAGAATTAATGGACTATACCTGTCCGAATGTATGTTCAAGTAATGTATCTGATATTATAATTTTTGATTATTGTTTATATGCTTCACTGACATATACATTACAAGACAAAATAAAGAAAATTTGGAAAAAATGGTCAAGTAAAAATGAAAATCCTTTTTTTTATAATCATGATAAATATTATAATCTACCATATGAAATATGGCAATATTATAGACTATCTCTATGGTATCATATAGATATAGGAGATGAGTTACATCCACCTAAATATTTTGGAAAATACAATTTTTGTGGTCCAGGAACAAAATATGTATTAAGAACAACAGAACCCTATTGGAAATTTTACCTTCTTTTTACGTCTATTTTAGATCATAAAATGAATGGAGATTATCCATGGAATATTGGGACAAACGAATTAGATGAATGTTGTAGAGATCATGATAAATGTTATTCAGATTCATCGTGGGAATTAGATATCAATTATGGTTTACTATGTGACAGAGACATGGATAGATGTATTAAAGCTAAAAAAATTGCACCTAAACAACCAGGGTTTTTTGTTGATAAATTAAGAAGACTAAAGGAATTAGGTATAGTATCACCTGAAAAATATACGGATATGTCACCAAAGGTTGTTAAAGCAATTAAAAAAGAATTATCAAAACGGAAAAAATTAGCACGAGACACTAAGTCTTTTAATGAAATAGTAAATTTAGAATCATTATTATCTCCATCATATGATATTGGATTTGAAAATTCTAACGCTAAATATTGTCCTAAAAATATGTTCTATTGTGATGATACTTCAACAGTAAAAAAATTAAAAAAAAAGTGTGTAAAAAAACCTATTAATTGCTTTAATAAAAAGAAAAAAGTTGGTAAAGTTGGGAAATGTTCAAAGATAGAAAATCCAAACGAAAGAGGAGAAGAATGTGGAGAGTCATAATTATTCTCGCAACTTTAAAAATTTTGATTTAGAGAGAAACCTATACTTATAATTATAATAATTAAAACAAATGACCACTAAATATTACGATTTTTTTGGACCGATTGATTCAGTGTCCTTATTTAAGACACAAGAAGAAAAGAAAAATTCTAATTATATTTACTATTATGAAAACACATTAAGTTCACTAGCATATTTGTTTTCTGCAATAGTTGTATTTTATAATTGTAAAAAAACAAATAATTTAAATATAGAAGAAGTTGTAATACTAATAAATTTATTTTTAATTAGTATTATTTCATTGCTATGGTGGGCGTCCCAAAGAAAATATATACATCAAATAGATATAGTGTTGTATTCAAATCTAATAATTTTAATAGGATTATATGCATTATTAAAAAAAAATAGTATTACTCAACTAGTATTTATTAATCTATTTACGATATTTTTAGGATTAATTATATTTCTGGTAAAAACCAATAACCATAATTTAATTAAACAAATAAACATTGGTTCAGGTCTATTTAGTGGTTACAGTTTAATAATGTATACAAATTATGATAAAATATTATTAATTTTTCTAATTAGTATAATGTTTAAACTACATGATACATATAATTTTAATAATTACGATTTATTTATTAGTGGAACAGCTTGGTTTCATATAGTATCAGCAGTAGGATATAGTATGTTACTAAATTAATACATTAAATTAATACACTAAATTAAAGAGGAGAAAAGTGTGGAGAGTTATAATTATTATTTATATAAAATTGATTACGAAAAGGGCTAAATAAATAATTTAAATTATTGTGGTTTCACTATGGCTAAAACAAACTCTAAACAACCTAAAATTGTATTAAACAATGTAGACATTTTACGCGAACAAATTTTAAAATGGTTAGTTCAAAATAACATAGGAAATGGATGTGAAAAACAAACCGATATTTCTTGGAATATTTTTAGATCAGTGCATGAAAATAAAATAAATAAAAAAGAACTTCAAACAATTATTATGTATATAAATGATAACGAATTTACTCTTAATGAAGGTAATCTATGGGATTATCTGATGAACTACTTTAAAAAAAATGAAAAGTATGTTAGTCTTTTTAAATCTATATTTCATTTAACACCTTGTGGATTATCAACATCACCCAATGCTGCGTGTGGAAAGGGTGAATTACTTTATCGTTTGCTAAGACCAAATAGTGTTCAACCTTCAAGAGGAGATATTAGTGATAAATCAATTAAAAAGGAATTAAAAGGCAATGAAGTAAGGATATCATCAAACACTATTACAGGAAAACAATATAAGAATATAACAGATAAATTATTTAAAGGTTATATTGAAGGAAATACTCCAAAAACTGGTGGATTAAAAGGTAAGTTATGTTTTGAAATAGAAAAATTTCAATACAAAATTCATTATGAAAAAGAATTTCTAAAGATTTCGATTGATAAAAGATTAGAACTTTTTAGTGAACTCTTAAGACAATTAAATATTGATGGGGATGTTTTAAACATATCAAATTCAATAGTAGAAAAGGGATTTGATCAAAAAAAATATCAAAGAATTTTACTTAAAGACTGGTTTATAAAATATAAAAGAGATAATTTTGATGAATTAATTATTCTAGGAAACGGGGAAGATATTAAAATAATTAAAGATATTAGTGATTTAGATAAATTGGAAATTTATAGTGATTTCTTTAGAATAAATAAGAATGCTTCACTCGGCTGGTATGTCAAATAATCCATTAGATAACTGTTTATGACCTATTTTAAATCTTCCAGAATACATATAATTTTGTTTAAATTGTTCAGAATTAATAAATTCTACAACTTTATCTAAATTAATTTTTTGTTTTGGTATCATAATAATAAGATTTCCACTAAAATACTTTACCGTATCTTTGAAACATATTTTTCTAGATCGGGACATATTATTCACATAAATACAATCCTTCCCTAAATGTTGTTTTACTGTATTATAATTTCTAAGTGCGCCCCACTCATACCAATTTTTTTCAGTAAATTTTCTTATTTTTCTTGATATTAAATTTTTTTTATTAGATAACAAATATTTATTTAAGCTATGATTTTCAGTTGGAAATTTGTTAATCAATATATATTTATTAGTAGTATTTGTATTAGTTAATATAGATATATTTCCATATTCTTCATTTTTAAAAACACTTTCTTTACCAGTTACCATTCCAACAAATATACTAAAATATTCAGATAATGGGTTCATATTTATGTCTTTTTTATCTGAAAATGTTATAATACCATTGGTATTTATTAAAAATTTATTTACATCATTATATAAAATATTATTGGGTAATTTTTTATTTTTACAATATCTAAATATAATAATATCAATACTTGCATTTTCAAATAAATTTTCATTATTTGGATGAATAATATGTGTTAAAGTTCCATTATTTAACATTTTATTTATTATATTAGTTGCACTAGTTAATTTTATAAAGTCACTTGGGACAATAAATATCAATTCCCCATCATCATTTAGTAATTCATAACATTTATGAATAAAATTTAAATATAAATTGCCTGTTTTTGTTTTTACGTAGGGAGGATTTCCAATAATAGTATCATATTTTAAATTTATATCTTGTTTTAAAAAATCACCATATATAATATTTTCATTTTTAATAGACGGTAATAGCTGGATTGTTTTATCTATTTCATATGAATGAAATATAATTTCTGTGTTTTTTTTTTTTATATAATCAATTAAATCACCTTGGCCTATAGAAGGTTCCAATATAATACTTGGATTATTTTCAATTAATTTATATACATTTTCTTTAAGAAAATTATTAGTTGTGAAGTATTGCCCTTTTTCATGTTTTTTCTCTTTAATAGATTTTTCAACTTTCTTAAGTTTCCTAAATTTAATTTTCTTAAATTTAGGTTGAACTTGGGTGCAATTGTCTGACATTTAATATTTATAATATTATAAATATATTTTAAAAAATCAATTTTAATTTTAATAAACAATACACATTTAGAAAATCATCATTTTTGAATAAAAAAATAAAAAAATAAAAAATAATCTATACTGAAAAAACAAAACTGTAAAAAACTTCTAAACAATACATTTTAGAAAATCATCATTTTTGAATAAAAAAATAAAAAAATAAAAAATAATCTATACTGAAAAAACAAAACTGTAAAAAACTTCTAAACAATACATTTTAGAAAATCATCATTTTTGAATAACAACTATCACACAACTATACGAATACATGTCAATCATCTATAATTACGCAAAAAATATTGCACCAATTACCAAACAATCAACACATTCTCTCAAACTCTATATAAATCCAGACATTTCATCAAATTCAATACATTCTCTCAAACTCTATATAAATCCATACATTTCAACAAATTCAATTCGGCCATTAATTACCCCATTATTTAAATTCGTCGCAAATCTGAAATTATTATCTCACGATATATTATATTAGCCATATTTGGCGATCATTAATCAACACATCATTTCTTATATATCACACTATTAGCACACATGATAATTTTGGCCGTATTGTATTTAACACACTATTGGTGGTGGTCTAAAAATAAACTATATAATATACTAATTAAAATAAACTATATTTAATAAACTTAAAATTAACTATAAAATAAATTAAATAAAATAAACTAAATAAAATAAACTATAAAATAAATTTTTAATAAACTAAATAATATTAACATAATATAATAAAC
>Ga0209634_1000242_pt1 | contig 42706 bp, 77 predicted proteins | sample LinPmetageLP40_FD_184043 | JGI IMG/M metagenome (GOLD analysis project Ga0209634, IMG submission 184043) | Marine viral communities from the Pacific Ocean - LP-40 (SPAdes) (version 2) | ecosystem: Environmental > Aquatic > Marine > Oceanic | place: Pacific Ocean | collected 2010-08-26 | reverse complement strand
TAATATTGTGTGTTGTTATATCAGAAATTCTTGTTTGTATTTGTTTTGATACAGTACCTAATTCTATATCATCAATTCTATCTGTACCTGCAATAGTTCTTAATCCATCAGGTGCTAAGAATATAATATCACCTGCAAATTCTTGAATACTTCCACCATCTATACAACCTATTTTTCTTGTAACTGCTTGTATTGCAAAGTTGGCCAAACTTGTACCAGTTAATTTAAATATTTTATCTTTACCAAATATAAATAAAGTATCACGAAATGTTTTAATACCTACAATTTCTGTATCTACTTTAATTACTCCACCGCCATTATTTGCTGTAAAGTCATTAGTTTGTGTAGGCCCCATAAAACTAAGTTGTTGTTTATTACTAGCATCACCTGCAAAAAATATATGATTTTTAAATACTTCTACAAATTTAAAACTTGCTGTACCTGTCGCATTAACTACACTAGCACTAAAAGAACTATTTAATATTTGTGGATTAGAAGTTCCTGTGGTAATAATAATATTATCAGTACCATCAAAATTAAACTCTCTAAATTCATAATCTCTAGTAGGTGTTCCTAAACTTGTAATAGTAGATGTCCAACTACCACTACCTGAACTTCCTCTATGAATACTACCACCTCTAGCTGCTAATACTACATCATTAAAAATAGCAGACATAACAACTCTTTCTGATGAAACTGATACTTGAGGAACTATGTTAGTATTATATTTTGTAGTGCCTAATATTTTTTTATAACCGCCTTCAATGTCTGGTTCAAAATTACTTAATTGTAAAGCTTCTCCCGGAGACATAGAGAACACATCTTTGTTTAAGATTAATCCTCCGCCTAAACTTACTACTGAAGGTTGTGTTGCTGCCATATTATGTTACAGTTAATACTGAAGTGTTGCTTGTTGTTCTATTAGAAGTATTAAGATTAACTCTAGTATCTTTCATATATTCAATATGATTTAACATTTCAGTTCTAATTCTTCTAACACCTTCTTCATATTCTGCATTAGATATATTAGCCATAGGTACATCATTTCTTAATTTATATAAATAATATTTTGCTCTATTAACTATTACATCTGCATAGATATCTGGTAAATCCATTGTATCACCATGTGCTGATAACTCTGTATGTGTTTTATAATATTCATAAAATACTGTGTAATCATCAAACTTAGGTATTGGTGATAATCCAAAACTTTTATGGTCAGGTGTTCTATATACAAATAAGGGTTTTCCATATTGTGAATCATTAGCTGCTACATCTTTTCTAAATGCACCTTGTAAAAATCCATCATAAGTCATGGGTTTTAATTTAATTGCTTCTTCTTGTCTTTTAACTCTTACATAATCTACATCCATATTAGTGGCTGTGCTTGGATTATTTAAAGTTATAAAAGTTGTAGCTGCAGTTGCTGTAAATGTTGTTGATAATATTTTACCATTACCAAAATCTGTTACTGTAATAGTAGTATTTAAATTTTGTGTTCCTTCTGCTGCAGTTCCTACTTGTACTTTAAAAGCTTGTCCTGTAGAATTTGTGTCTAAGGCTCTAACGGATATACTATATGTTTCTCCTACAATAGTTGATATAGATTGATGTGCTGCATAATCATTTAATCTTAATCTACCATTACCTGTGGAATTATAAGCTGCACTGCCATCCCCTGCTATTGTAGTCCAACTATTTATATTAGATGTAAATTCACCATTAGTAATTAAATTAGTAGGTGCTATTCTAAAAGAATCAAAGTTTGCTTTTCTAAATGCTGTGGGGAAATCATATTCTTGTTGTCCGGTTACTGCAACTTGAGTACCATCTGTATGTAACCAAGGCCACTCAATTTCTGCCATATATAAATCATTAATAGCTTTATTAATAAAATTTTTAGTAGAAGTTTGTACACCTCTGCTTGAACTAAAGTTAGAACTTGTAAGTTCCACTTCATTCAATTCATTTAATACAAAGTTAGTTAATTCTAAATATGTTCTTGTTGTTGCCATTTTTTACCCTGAGTTTGTTGTCTAAGATTTTCAACCTCTTTATCTGTCATACATGCTACCATACTGCTATGTACTTTATCATTAGAAAATTGATGTTCTATTGTTTGTTTTAGTAAATTCTTTTTTTCATTTATAAAAACTTCACAAACTTTGTATTCTGTAAAATCTATAAATTGATATGTAAATATTTTAGGAGTTACTTCTCCATTAAAAAGTATAATTAAAGTTATAAAAAATTTCATTTTTAAGAGAGGGGCTATAAAACCCCTCCCTACATAACCTCATATTATGAGATTGATACCTTCATTGCTTCTGCATCGCCTTCGCCATCACAATCAGCTAGAATTGCGAATACACGCACTCTTGCATCAATTGCTCCGGTGGCAATCACTAAGTCAATAGTGTCTGCTGCTGCATAGTAACGATAGCCAATAGATGTTGTTCCTAATGAACTATCACCTGCTTGAGCTCGTGTTACTTCCATACCTGCTGTTGGTGTCGATGCTGTTACAAAAGCATCCACATCCGCACCATCACCAAGTGATAATGTTCCAGAGTTACCTGCACCATCTGCAGTAAGTACATCTAGTCCTGCATACATACATAATGTATTTGCCGGTACTTCGAATACTTGGATAACATCGCCAGTTGCGTTAGTAATCTTAGAAAAGTCTACTATTTGTGTTACACTTCTGACATTCTTACCTACGGGTAAAGCTACAGGAGTTCCTGTATTACCTGATACTGTTAAAGTTCCCATTTAATCATTTCCTCCTATTAGTCTATTTTGATATGTGAAAGAACGAGAGCATTGTCTCTTAATACTTTTCTTCCAAATACATGAAGACCTCTAACTACATCAGAAAAAGTTTCAGGGTGTCTGATAACTTCAATCTTTGCGATGTGATTAGCTGTCGCTGTAGATGACATATGACCACCTAATACTTTGAAAAAACTCGCAGTTGAGCTTGTAGCAAAGTTGTTTGTCATATATACGTCCATGTTCATAATCTTACCACCGATAACTTTACCATTTCTTAATGGTGTTGCGTTACCTGTAGTGTCACTCATTAGTTTGCTAGATGCTTGACCTAATTGCTCCACAAATTCTGGACCACCTAAGAACCATCGGTTCTCTTCTGGTACATCAGATGCGTTTAACAATCTATTTACTTTAGAGATTGTGTCAACTGGGTCAATTTCGCCTGAAGCAAAACCTACATCTTGGTCTTCTCCAGAGCCTGAGTCTGCTCCTAGTAAGTGGTCAGGTGAAGCTGAACTTACACCTGCTACCATTGCTGCGATTACGTTTTTGTCATAAGCGTTCTTAAGTGCATAAGCACCAGAAGAAGTTGCAACACTTTCAAAGTTAACATGGGAATGTCTTTCCTCAATGTCATCAACTTTAAAAGAAAATGCGTTTGCTTGGTCGACAGTCAATTGGATTTGGTCATCGGTGATATCTTGTGCATCAACAACTGCTCCTCTTGAGTACGCACTAACAGAAATAGTAGGTTCTTTTATGATGTTTACTGTGTCTCCATAAGCTTCAATCTCACCTGCATAGTCAGTATTAGTAATTGCTTCTATTACTGATGCGGTACGAAAGAACTTCTGGACTTTTTGGGAATAGATAATCGGGCTAAAGTTTCCGTTAGCTAGATTATTATTACCTGATACTTTATCAAAAGCCATCTTTTTTCTCCTATTATTTATTAGTTATTATTAAAATTGATATGAGTTAACTGTTTATACGATGCGACCTTCTCTATGAGCCTTATCAATGTCAGCTTCAAACTTAGAGTACTCATCTGGTTTCATGGATTTAATAGCTGCCCAAGTCCATTGTTTCTTATCAGTTGGTGTTTCAGATACTTTAGTTTTAGAAACTGCTTTCGCTGCTTCTTTCTTTGCATCATAGTTTACCTTCTTATTAGAAAGTCCTCTGTCATACTTGTACAAATCAATTGCACGTGCTGCAGATTTTGGATTGTCACTATTATCATAAAGCCAAGATTGTACTGTATTATCCTGTACAGAAGCCCAGTCATGAAAATCTCCGCTTTCACGAATATCTTTAAAGTCTGGATGCTTCTTAGCAAGTTCTACTTCTGCTCTATCTCTAGATAAAGAAGATTGTTGTTTTTTTATTTCCAACAGTTGTTCTTCCATTTCTTGTTGAGATTTCATAGTAGCTTCTGTAGTTAATTGCATAACAGAATCATACATATCAGGATAGTCTTTTCTCCACTCTTCTAAATCTTCTTTAGATTTAAAAATAGGTTGAGAAGCAACTGCTTCCTTTTCTTTCTTAAGTTTAAAAACTTCATCTTTGTGCTTAGATATTGTCTCATCATAATGCCGTTTTAAATCGTCATATCGCTTCTTAAAAGCGGCATCTTCTACTCCTACAGGGCGGTCCTCTTTAGGTTTCTTCTCGTCAGTTTCTTCCTTAGATTCCTCGGTAGCTGTTGTTTCGACTTCCTTGCCCATTAAGTTCCTACTCGGATGCTTATACGGACTTGGAGTTGCGAGTTCTTCTGTTGCTTGGGAATTTTGTTCTTCTACAACAGTAGAGTCTTGTTCGTTTTTTTCCATTTATTCTCCTTTGGGGTGCTGTTGGATTCAGGTCGCCCCCTATATGCAGGGCCGTTACGCTGTAACGGGTGGCTGCGTCATCATTCCCTGACCTTGTGCAGGTGCAGGGCTTTCTCCTTGCGGTGAAACTTGTTGTTGTGGTTTAGGTATTCTTGTTTCCATGATTATACTAAACTCTTGTCCAAATACTTTAGACATAAAATCTCTAAACTGTGGCACGTTTAATTGTGTAATTAGTTCCATTTCTTGTTCATTTAAATTTTTTAAATTGTCTGAAACTTTATCTCCTATTACATTTATTAATGGATTATCTTTATCATCAACAGGAGCAGGAGTTGTTTGAACATCTGCACCCATCATACCTTGTCTCATTTCTTCTTCCATGTTTTAATTACTCCTGTTATATAACATATTGGTTCTAGTAGATTATTATAAATTTTACCTAATAATGAAGGCTTACTATTAAACATTATGTGTTTTAAATGTTGTGTTCTATGTTTAGCTACATGAGAACCTAATGCTTTTATACTTTTATTTATATGCATACCTTTTACAAAAGGTTTAAACAATTTATGATAACCCTCTTGATGTTGCATAGTTAAATATCTTTTTTGATATATGTGCCATATTTTCATAGCTTTAGCCCAATCTTGTAGCCCTGTGCTTTGGTACATAGCAGTACATACTATACTTTTAGGTTTTCCTCCCCCAGAACCTCCTCCAGAACCTCCTCCACTTCTACCAGCATCTGGGTCAGGATTAAGAACAACTTTACCATTACTATCTCTAACTGGATTTCCATATCTATCTGTGACTGCTCTCATAGTAGGGTCGCCTGTTTGTTTTTGGGCTTCTCTATCAGAATCTTTTTTATTGGCATCAATAATACTTTGGTCTATATTTTCACCAGACCCTAATCTATCTTTTTGTCTTTTTTCTTCTTTTTTTCTTTCTGAAGTACTAAGTCCTCTTTCAGGCTGTTGCCCTAAAAAATCAGGTTGTTGTCCTGCAGGTTCTGATATTGTATCAAATTTTCTATTATCTGTCATTAAACCTTTTTGTGCATCTGCACCCGAAGCTGCTTGACTTCCTATAGTAGGTGCTGCAGTAGTTGTAGATGCTTGTCTACGTTGAACTTCTTCCATAACAGAAGCATCTCCTCCTGTTTGTCTAATAGGAGTTTTAATAGAAGTTTTAAAATCTTTATCTCTCTCATAAAATGCCTCATCTATTTTACCAAAAGTTTGTTGTGATATAGGGCCTATTATTTGTATTCTACCAAACTCATCTCTTATAAGACTTCCATCAGGATTTGTTTTTTGTGTTGATGCTAAATTACCTTTTAAAGATTCTTCAGTCATTGCTCTTTGAACACTTATTTTTCCATATTCATTATTAACTTTTACAATATTTTTACCCTTTTTGTTTTGAGTAACAGAAACTCCATCTAAATTATTTAAAGTTTGTAATTGTTTATCTGCTTTATTTTTTTGAAATATATTAAGAGGTGTTCCAATAACAGGAATTAAAGAGAGCCAAGGTATGTTATTATCTATTATATATGTTACATCATCTTTATATGTTCCATCTTGAGTAATTCCTTGGTTTTCTAATATTTTTCTATTAAATACTTGTCCTAAAGCTTGTGCAGTATCTCCTATATTTCTTCGTCCATCGACTACAACTTGTCTATCACGTCTATCACCTTGTTGTCTTTCTATTGGAACACATCTTTGTAGTTGTGGGTCGAATTTAAATCCGGATGGGCATGGGTCTACAGCAGGTTGGTCAGGTTCAAGAGGTTGTATAGGACCTATTGTAGGTGGGTTTATAGGAGTAGGTGTTTGTACAATACCTTCACCTGCTTTTGGAAATTGTGTTGCATCAAACTGTGGAAGCATTGGTGCTTCTATTTGTTTTAAATTTCTTTGTCCTTCTGCTCCGTATTGTACAACAGAATCAGGACCTACATATTTTTTACCTTGCATATTCATAATACCATCAGTGGCAGAATTATATACTTGTTGTGTTGTATCTACTGTAGGTGTTTTAGCACTAAAAGGAAACATAATTCCCTGTGATTCTTTTTCTAATTTTTTTTGTAAGTCTGATAGTGCTGACATTTATTTAAGCTGTTCCTTGAGGTTCATTATCTGGTGCAGTAAAGCCGCCTTCCCCTGCAACTTGTGGAGTTCCGACTCCGATGTTGCCACCTCCAGACCCTTGTGTGTCTGAGACATTTGCTCCTGCAGGTACTCCGTTAGTAGGTCCCATGCCACCTTGTTGTGGGTTAGGGCCTTGAGTTTGTTGATTTCCATTTGCTTCTCCCATGAGTTTCATAAATATTGCTGCTTGTTCTGGGTCATTAACAACTTGGTCAGGGTCTACATCTAACGACTTTGCAATCTCTTTAATAATACTATGCCATTTTACAAAAGGTGCTAAGAACTGATTTGATGCTACTTGCATAAATGTCATTAATCTTTGTGACCTTACTTCTTTCATCATTAAAGAAGATGTACCTCTTGCCTTAACTCCTAAGTCGCCTTGTATTTCTGGAATATCTTTATTGAATTGCATATTCCATTGATAGAAAGATTCACCTAATGGCTTTAATAAATAATCATCTATGTTTTTAATTACTGTTTTAATATTTAAAGCTGCAGCACCCATTAACATAGACATACCTGATGCTGTTCTTGTTGTAGATTGTATACCTGTTTGTCCATGTGAATAAGAAGGTATACCTGTGGATTCATCTGCTAGTTGTCTAAATCTATCAAACATCTGCATATTTTCTGGTGCAGTGTTTGGAAATCTTAAACCATGTATAGCTTGTCCTGTTTGTCCACTCTGTCTTCTAAAAATTTTTCCCGGATAAACTGACATGTCCTGACCGGGTACTAACATAGTTTCATCTACATCAAATACTAAATTTCCTGCTAGTGCTAAATTATCAATAGCCATTCGTGCATGACCATTCATAATTGTTTGTGCATCATCCATATTTTCTGGAATACCTACTCCAAAGAATTGATATGGATTAATTTCATAAGGCGCAATCATAAAAGGTATTCTTGCAGGAGTAAAAGGATTTAATACTAATCTTAGTATATGTCCATTACATATCCATGCATTAATTTGCACTTCGTCTAATTCTGTTTTTATATCCGTAGGGATATCAATACCCGTTTCTTCTACAAAGTCTTTGTCCATTGTACCCCAATACTCTAGGACTTCGTATCTATTCTTACTAAACTCTTCTTGATTTTCTCTATCATATAATGCTGTTTCATAACTTCTTGTTTCATAATTAGAACCTACTGCTAAACAATCTTTAATTGCACTTTCTCTAAAGAAAGGTCTATTAGCTAAATCTCTAAGTTGTGTTCTATTATATACGTGTCTTTGTATAACATAGTCTGCATCATCAATAGTAACAGCATCTGGGTCAGGATAAAAATCCCAACAACTGACTGCTTCTACTCTTGGAACTAATTTATTAATAGGTTTATATTCTCTTTCACCTTCTTCGTTTAGTTCCCATTTATGTTCTGCTTGTTCATAGTTAAAAGGTCCTTTAAGAATACCTGTACCTAATAAACACATTTCAAATAAAACATGTCTCATTACAGATATTGCATGTGACTCTTCTAACTGGTCATGGATTAAAGTCTCCATGTTTTTAGCTGCCTCATTTGCAGGTTCTATTTGAGGCATTGATTTTAAATCAGGTGCTGCACCTTCTTCAAATCCTGCTTTTTCGTATTTACTTTTTAAACCATTTAGTATTTCATCTGCAGTAGCACCCGGAGATATTTCTCTACCATCACCCTCAAAACCATAGATATCTTCCATTCTTTTATCTTGTTGTTTTAAGTTGTCGGGTTTTATGTGTGCGTATTTAGCTACACCTAAAGGGTCTGAAGTAGGTTGTATTCCAATAGGAAACTTACCTTGTGAAAATAACACTTCGATAAGCTGTCCATAAGAAGCTAATACTTTAGTCTTTGTTACCTTAACAAATACTTTAGACTTTTCTGAATCACGAAAAGCCATATCAGAACCATAGATTCCTCTATAGTTTCTGTAAGACCTTAACCATCTTTTTTCATCATATAGACGTGCCTGTTCTGCTTCTTTTAATCTAGATTCAATTAAAGAACCTAGATTACTATAAGAATCATCTTTAGCATCATCTAATGATTTTACTTCATCAGTTTCAGATAAGCCACTACTGCCTATATTACTATGCGGCATTTATATTTCCTTAGTAATCTCTTTCGTCCGCCATTGAGAAAACTTTTTTGTCTACAGTATTTTTTACTTTTCTACCTGCTGCTACATCTGTTTCACTGTAATCATCTGCAGGTAAAGCTGTAGCACTCTTTACAACATTAGTTTTGGAATCGCCCTGCTTTGAGGCTTCGTTTCCATACATGTTTTCAGGAAGTTCTCCTTGCTTGTATTGTTTCATTATTGCCATTTTATTTGTCTCCTTTTAGTTGTTTCTGTATATAAGGTAGTAACCAAGGGTTGTCTACATATACAGTTGTTAGTCCATTCGCAAGAATATTGCAAATTTTTTCTTCTTCTTTATCATCTAATTCTATTCCCCATTGATATACTATAGCATGAAGTATTTCATGTATTAAAGTATTAGTATGAGATATGTCATCTTCTGTTGATGATAAAGCTATCATTCCATCGGATGCAAGAAACTGTCCATTTATTTCATTGCACTTCGATACGATAGAATCTAAAGTTTTTATCTTATAGTTTCTATATCCTATTTTAATATCTTTCATTATAATCTAAATTCAAAACCTATAACTACTCCAACATTACCTTTTACTTCATATGCAGGGGCTATAAAAAAATTATCTTTTTTAATTCTTAACATTGGTGCAATATTACTTCCTGTATATCCAGTAACTAAACCATACTCTATTTCTAAATTATTGTAGTTATGTATTTTTCCTATATAAGAACTTATATTATATTCACTATTATAATAAACTCCTAGTATAGTATTGTCTATTGTACATCTAGCATGTGGATGTACATAGTTATATTCATTTTCTAAACCAACATGCATTGATAAAGCTACTAATAAAGATAAACAACTCAATATCCAAACACACTATCTGCAGGTGCTGCTCTTTTAGGTTCGTTTACTTTATCTATAAAATCTTGTTTAATAGGATGTATTGGTCTACTCATACAACCATATCTTAGTGCATCATAAGCATGGTCTTCTGCGTGTGTATTTACATCTTCAGGATTATTTTTATCTACTGGTAACATAGGTAATGTTCTAATTAAATTAATACAATTATCTAAAATAAATAATGAAGGATATCCTGTCTCTTCATCTGGTCTTAATCTTTTATGTATTTCTAATTTACCGGCTACTCTACTTCTAGGACTTCTATCGGATGGCCTCCAACGACAACCCTCTAGTATCATAGTCTCTGCAATACTCGGTCCTATATCACCTCGTCTTGCCCAAGTAGAACTATCAAGTACACCATATCTAATATACTCACCTTGTTCTGCTTCTAAAACTTTTCTAGCAAATAAATCTGCTGTAACTTTTTGTGTATATAATTCTCTGTAAACAAATAAATTATTATCAAAGTCTATTGCTATCCATAAACAACAAGCCGGTGAACTATAACCCCAGTCACATGCTCTAAATCTCATCCAGTTTCTAGGAATATCAAAAGGTTTAATAACATGTACCTCTTTATTAAACTCTGGAAAAGATGAATCTTCAAATGCTTCCCAGTTACCTTCTAAGAATTGTTTTCTTTGTACTTCAGGTAAAGATGCTAACATAGCATAATAATCATCAGTCTGCATAAGATAAGGATTATCTTCTAGTTTAGCAGGAATAAATCTTCTAGATATTTGTTTAACACCATTAGGAGTTTTAATATCTATATCAAACTTTGTATTAGGTACTGCAGGGTCAACAAACATATTCTTAACCCACATCGAACCTACGTTTCCCGGATTACCTGTTGCTCTCATGTAAACAGGAATACTTGGGTCTACACTTCGTAAAGAGGACCGAAGAAAATTATAGATATCTTCGGTAGGGTATTGCGGTAATTCGTCTATGCCTATCCAAGTATATGATTGTCCTTGGTAGCGAAGAGCATCAGTTAAGTTTTCCGCATATCCAAATTCTATTCTAGCACCTGAAGGAAACTTCCATTCTTTTTCTTGCTCTCTCCATTTAGCACCGGGATAAGCTTTTGAATATAATTGTTGTGAGTGATTAATTAAATCTCTTAACTCAGGCATTGTACGTCTAATTAATAATGCTCTGTGTTTTTGTTTGTGACAATAACGTAGTGGGTCAACCAACATTGCGTATGATTTACCACCGCCTCTTGCTCCACCATAAAATACTTCTCTTTCTGAAGCTGCTAAAAATTCTGTTTGTGGTCCTTCGTTTGCTTCAAAGATAACTTCTCTATCTTTAATAGCTTCTCGAATATTAGGAGTAGCTTCATCAATCTTATTTTGTTCAATGACTTGTTGTTTACCTTCAAGCACATTGTCTATATCTTTTATTTTACTTTTTGTAGACCAGTAATTATCTTGGGCTTTTTTTAAATCTTGTTTTCTTTCACGTAATAAATCTTGTGCAGACTTACGTGCTTTTTTTTCTTTAATAGTTAAAGGAGTATTTAAATCTTTTACTCTTCTTCTACCAGATTTTTTTGGTTTAGGTTCGCTTACCAACCTTTATGTATAACCCTCTTTAGCACTTCTCTTAACCCCATACCTGTCAGCTTTCTACCTGTATTGTGGGATAACCATTCTGCAGTTTCTCTGTATGAACAATTATTTTCTATAAACTTTTTTGCTTTTTTAATAAGTTCCATATGGTCTTCGTTTTGTATTAAAAACTCTGGGTCATCATCTGATATTTCATAACCATAAGGAATTACTCTAGCATTTTTTCTTCTTGCTATTTTAATTTTTTCTTCACTCATTATCTTTAGGTGGTAAAATAAAAACTCCGTGTTGTACTTTAGCAGTTATATCTAATTTTTCTCTTTTAGATAATCCTACTCTATCTAATATTTGTTTGGCTGCTTCCATTCTAATATTAGCACCGGGTAGGCTTCCGTCTTCATCTAAAGCATTTATCATTCCCATACTTGCTCTAGGTGCAAAAGCAGCTAGTTGTTCTTCTGCTCTTGTAATAATTTCTTCTTTTAAGGCTCTTAGTGGTTGATGATAATCTGCATACCCTGCTATATCACCTGCTGCTCTAGGATTACCTTTTGCTTCACCAAATAATGCTGTAAGAAAAGTTTCTTGTTTTTCTGTTAAAGCTAATTCTTTTTTATCATTTTGAGGGACTAGCATTATTTAACCTTTTGTAAATGTTTTTCTGTTCTTTCCTGTAACCACTCTGGTGTTTTTCTGATACCTAGTTGGTCTTCAATTTGTCTTTCTTTCATACCCTGTCTGGCAGTATGAATCATTCTGTCTCTAGCACCATGCTCACTTCTTTCTATAAAAGAAAGTCTGGGTGCAGTTATCACCATCTCTACATTTTTATTTCGTAGTGGCTTTGTCCTATCATTAAAAGATAGATACTCATCCCAGACTTTTCCAGTCTTCTTATTTTTATAAGAATAAATTGGCACTATTTTATTTTTATTGTCTTTGGTTTTTTTTCTTCTGGCAATTCTTGTTTTAAAGTAATTGTCAAAATACCATTTTCCATAGTTGCATCTGTTGGTTCTGTATATTCTGCTAGTGAAAAAGTCTTAGAAAACTTTTTAGTAGAAATACCTTTGTACAGATAATCTTCATTGTTTGATTCTATTTCGCCATCAACAGTCATTTTGTTTTCTTTAACATTTATGCTAATATCTTTTTTAGAAAACCCTGCTAGTGCAAAATCTATTTTCCATTCTCCATCATCTATCTTTTTAATGTTGTAGTGTGGATATCCTTTGGCATCAGTATTACTTACAATATCTAATGTATCAAAGAATCTATCAAACCCTACTGTGTAGGGCATGTATTTATCTAGTGTAAAAGTCATATATACCTCCTTGCTTTAAGCTAGATATCAACGACCCCGAAGGCATCGTCAAACTTTTTAATTTTCTTTAAACTTTATTTGTGTTACTGTTTCTTCGTTTTTGTTTGCTTTAAAAACATTGCCAGATAGTTTAACCTCTGGCTCCTTTAACAACACGTTGGCTTTTTGGCGGAGACTTCTTCGAACCCGACTTACCTGCCCATAAAACTTTGTTAGCCCAGTACGCAGCACTCGTTGGACCTTTTGCAATATTTTTCCCATGCCTAGCTTTAAAAGATTTCCTAGCTTCTGGGGAATAGTTGTGACCCATAGAAGAGTCACCGAAGCGAATAAGTCGGGGCTTCCCACCCTCGAGTATACCGACTTTACCTTTCTTACCACCTTCAGTGGTCCTAACTGCATTATTGAATTTTTTAAGTCCATGCTTTTTAAGAAAGTTTTTTCTTTTTTCCGTTTCGCTTAGTGCCATTTTTTTTAGCCTTTAGTTTCCCTACAGCAATCATTACTACTGTTTTATCTTTTGGTTTTTTTGTTTTTGTTCCGTATGACATTATGATTTTTTATTTTTCATATTTTTTTCTCTATATCCTGCATATCCAGTTGCAGCAGTTGCTGCTGTAGCAGCTCCTCCATAAAATTTTAACATACTTTTTTGTGTATCTTTAGCTTCTTTACTCGCTCCCGATTTTTTTAATATATTTTTATATGTTTTAGATTTTAATGTTTTATCAACAGCTTCTCTACCATATTTTTTTATGGCTTTTTTCATACTGTTTGTCAATAGAAATCTTGATACTACTGCTACTGCTGCTATTATAGGTGCTACCATTATGCTTTGCTTTTTTGTTTTTTCATAGACTTACTAATAGCTTTAGCTACAGTTGCTTCATAAGATGATACTTTACCATCGTTATCTCTGTCTGCTTTTTTAACATCAAAGTCGTAAGTCCGATTGTTTCGGTTATCGGACTTATCATTAAATTTCATTTTGTTATTGTTCATTTTATAAACCAGTAGACTACTACTATTGCTACTATAATGATACCAATCTTAACATTCTTTTTAAGACCAGTCCATTTACTCCATACCTTATCAATCATTATGATACCCTCCTGTATGCTCTAGTTTTTTTTGCAATGCTTTTCGGTTGCTTCACAAACTGTTTGCCCTGCTTTGTTCCTTGGCGTTTTGCTTTTGTCGTGGCCGCATATTCCGCAGATGTCAGGCTCTTGATGGCTTTCTCTGGTAGATACCTTTCTCCTGTCTTTGAAGAGGGTTTCCCAGACTTGGTTCGCCACTTTTGTTTTGACCATGACTTAAGACTTCTTTGTGATTTGGCTAGTGCCATATTTTTTAAGACTTTTTTTTGTTCCTTTGATTAGGACTTCCTTTAGATTTAGATTCATTTTTTCTTTTATTTTTATCCATCTGTGGCGGACTTGGATTTTTCTTAGGGTCTTTTATTAATCCTAATTTTAATCCTATTTCTCTACTTTTTCTTAACTGGCCTTTTATAGAATCTCCTCTTTTATCATATCCATACTTATAATATGTTTTTCCATCTTTTGTATATTTAGTGCCTTTTTCAGAAGATGACGTAATAAAGTAATTAATATATTTTTTTACAACTGAAGGTTTTAAATCTGACTTAGCTATTCTTTTAAATATTTCTGCTTCGCTTCCAATTCTTGACTTAGTAAACCCCGCATCGTAAAGATTAGATATATCTTTTTTAATACTTTTTCTTTGCTTGTCAGATATGACAGCTTTTCCTTGTTTATACATTTCTTCTTTTTTAATATAGGTTGCCATTTAATTTTTTCCTTTATTTTGTTTTTTCTTTAATTGTATTTTTGCTTTCTTTGCTATTGCTGCTTGTTGCGGTTTACCACCAAACTTACTTCGTTGTTCCATAACAGTAAGAATCTGAACTTTCCTAGCATACGGCTTATTAATCTTGCGAACTTTACGAACAGTATTCTTCGCATCCGCAGTTGTGGCGTATTTGATTCCCACTGTGTCTCTAGGATTTTCATCTGTGTATAATCTTCTACCAGAACCCTTGGGTTTTTTACCCGTTCCTTTTCTTGGGTCCGCCATTCTTAAGTGCTGCCTTTAAAAGTTTTCTTTGTGCTGTGTGTGCTTGTACTGCTTTGCCTAATCCTGCAGCTACCTTTCTTACGTTTGCTTTTGCTTTTGGTTTCATTGTATACTCCTAAAAGGTTAATTTTAATCCTACTTTAACTTTATTTTTGTCTGCAGATAATTCTGTTTTTAAATTTTTTGTAAATGACTTTGATAAATTTAAACTAGCTTGTCCTTTGTTATTAACTGTAAAAGAACTGTTGTATGTTTTACCGCCAATCTTTAATCCTACTTTATTTGTACCTACTAACATACTATCACTAAAAGGTATTTTTCCAATAGCATTTTCTATTTTGTTTTTAACATTTTTTGCAATAGGTGTATTTAACACTACACTTCCTAGTGCAGCAGTAGCTGCTTTCTTGGAAGATTTAATTGCTTGTTTTTTTTGATTGGGTGCATCTGATACTTTTTTAAGTTCATTATACACCTTTACATTATTAGAATATTTTTTATCCGACACTATTTTCCTTGACCTCTGTATTTTTTATAACTTCTACGTTTATGTTTATTCATGGATGACATCTTTACTTTGCCATTACCTATACTTGTTCTTTTAGGAATAAAATTAATATTCGTAACTTCTGTTTGTCTTCTAGGCATTTAATTTAAAATATTTTCTTTGATATGTATTTAAATCTTTTAGAGATTCTATACTAGAATCGTTATCACATAATTTATTATACATAGATTTATTGTTTATCCATTCTTTGCCGTTCCAAAATTCAAAACCTTTATATTTAGATTTGTATTTACTAGTTGTTTCATAACCATAAGACAAGTAATAATTTTTATATTTATTTTTATATGACCAATTAATTTCATAAAGTGTTGCGTATGTTCCTAATCCTAGTTTTGGATTTTCATAATCCCATGCAAACTGTCCTGATAGTACATGCTTGTTATCAAAAACTTTAAACTCTGTAAAAGCAACAGGAGTATTTTTGTAATAGTAAATAAAATATTTCCAATCTATATAATCTTTCTTTTCAAATACTTCACTATCACTTTCAAAACCTTCTTCATAAAAATTTCTATACTTAATATATTTTTTATATATGGTGGATAATAAATCATAATCAAAACTATTTAGTATTTTAACTTCAATATCTTTTTTACGAAGAACATACTTTTGTTTTTTACTAAACTTTACTTTGTCTAAAACTAATCTTGTGTTCCTAGCATTTATCCAAGTTAAGTTTTTTAATTCTGTGTAATACCATGATAAAGGAATCCATCCGTTTTCAAAAGCATAATCATATTCACTATCTTCAAACTCTGCTAGGGGTAGAGAGTAAATTAAATCGTAGTTCGTTAGCTTTCCTGTAATGTGGTCAAAGAATAATCTCACTCAGGACGTTCAAACTGAGTCATGTAAGAATCATCAGTTGTCGTATCTTCTTCTCTAGTATTTTCTACTGTATAAAAGTTTTGGTCTATCTTATATCCCGGATTTTCTGTTAGTCTTTTATCCATATAGGCATCATCGTACCAGATAGTTCTATTGTTGGGGTATGCAAAAAAATTACCATCATCCATTCTAAACATATGGGCACATTTGTGTTCAGGGTCTTCACTAAAGTTTGTATCTAACATACCTGCTTTATTTTCCCATGCCCAGTCTATTGTAAACATGTATGTTCCTTTTCTTTTAACACCTTTATAGTCTACAAGTTCTGCTCTACAGTTTGCTAATCTATTTCTTCTTTGTACATCAACGTAAGGTGAAAAACAATCCCAGTATTGATGTATATTTAGATTATGTTTCGGTGCATCTTTCTTCCAACAGAAAGCATGGATAGGTCTTCTGGTCCAGTTTACTCCATTGGGTAGTAAACATTCAAATAATAACGCTCTTCTCTCTAAACTGTTTACTGTGTGTACATCAGCAAACGTATATTCACTATGACCCTTTTCGTGGTCGTATAGATATTCATTTCTAATGTAGGCACTAAAGGGTGGTAGGTTATGATTTAGATATGCCATTTATTTTTATCTTAAATTTAGGAATCTTTTTTATAAAATCTCTTCTGAGTCTAATATTCAGCATTTTATTCAAACATTTCTTTTCATAGAAGTTTTGAAGCTGATATATTAACTCCATAAGCTTTGCATCAGACTTATTGTGGCTGATAAACAAAATATCTTTATTAATAATCTTTAAATCAGTAGTATTAGAACCAAAATAGTTATCAAAGTGTACCCCTGACTTGGAGGTAACACCTATGTAGAACTCCCCTGTTTCATAATTGGTCTTATAAACTTTGTATAAGGGCTTCTTAGGGATTACTTGTACCCGCCACCCGCCTTTTTATAGGCTAATGCTGTCATTTGGGCTTTCCTCGCACTCCACTGGCCGGGCTTTCCACCCTTTGAACCAGATTTAATACGATTAAAGATAGCCTTACGCATGGTAGGCTTTGTATAGTTCCCTGCTTTGTTGACTGTTGACTTTGATTTCATTAATTTTTATAGGCTATTCATCGTAATGCCCTGTTTATGTATGTATATGAGTGTGGCTTATTGATTTTTACAGCCTATACCTTCTATTATAAAGGATTACAGGGTTTTGTCAAGTACTTTTTAATGTTTTTTTTATTTTTTTCCAACAAATTGTGCAGTTAAAACAATATTACTATATGTTTACATTATGTTACATTTATTTAGATACTATATGATGATTAGTGTTGACAATTCCACCCAATCCTGTACAATATATAGTGTAGGCGTAGCCCCCCCTTATATGTAGAATCCATATATGGCATATTGTAGAAGATGTGCTATATGTAGAAGATGTACTTTCAATCCTTATTTCAATATTTTAGCTTATCCTTGTATATATATACACACACACCCCCCCATGGCACATGCATGCCCCCTTGTACTATTAGCTTATATCTATGGTAATAATATATTACAAATATAATTTATATATATGTTCATATTTTGTTCATAGTATAGAATAATAATAAAATATTACTTTCACAATCTGAGAATATAAGCATAGACCTGTTACAAATAGCTTATAGACTTTCAAATAAATATACCCCCCCTATCCGATTAGCCTATTCTAATATGTTTGCACCCATGTTAAAAGTTTAGCCTTGGCTAAGTTTCAAGCTAGGATGTTTGCATAGTATAAAAAGTTTAGCCTTGGCTAAGTTTCATATATCTGCATATATTCCCCCTACCTTTGCGGGTGGTGGAAAATATAGGGGTTGTGGATAACTCATTATTATTGAAGTATATCACCATTTTATGTGCGACACTTTGGCTATATAATTATTTTCATAAATGGTTATTATTATCTACATGGAAAAAATAATAATAGAAAATGCTAGAGAATTAACATTAATGGGTAATTCTCAAGCTTCAGAAGAACATAAACAAAAGATAATAAAATTAAAAGTATTTTTTGCTAGTGATGTTTTAGATACCTTAAAAGAAAAAGGAATTAATATAAGCAATCAAGACTTTTGTAATTATATTGATAGTCTTGAAGAAAAAGGTATCATCAAAAAATATGTAGGTTATCCGCATATATTTGATGATAAATATAAATTAATATAGATATATAGTTAAGCCCTTTAATTAGGGCTTTGCTCTATACCTAAGTATAGAAGAAAAGGACTAAAAATGATAACTACTTACGATAATATAAAATTAAGACCTACAAAAACAGTATTAAATCAGATGTTAAAAGACTATCTTGAGGGTGAAAGGGGTAGAATTATTAACAGTTTATCCACATATTGGGATACTTCTAAGATGACATCTAATGAAAAAGAGATTATTGTTAACTACATAATAAAAGAAAGGACTAAAAATGACTAATACAATAATAATAAAAGACGATAAAGACCTACTAAAAATCAAAAAGGGTGATAAGGTCATTGACCAAAGACCAAACAACAATAAAGACCCCGAACACGAAAGGCACATTGAAGAAGTAGAAAATGAAAGGATATCAGAAACGGGACAATTATAATATAAATCTAAACAATAGCCCTTTAATTAGGGTTATTGCTTAGGGTTATAACCTAAGAGAAAAGAGATAATAATGGAAAATAAAGAAACAACACTTGAAGAAATACACGATTTACAAGAAAAACTTGAAAATAAAGACGGCTACGGATTGCCAAAGTATATTGAAGTTATAGACGAAAACGGCAATATAGATTGGGAATATATAGAATAAATAAATTAATTTAAAAGGGGGGTTTTATATCCCCTTTTTAACTTGATTTATTCAAGTAGAAAGGTTATAATTAAATAACATGGAATTACAAGTAACAATTAAAAACCACTACGGCAAGGATTTTATTTATCCTTACTGCGAAAAGGCGGAAATATTCGCAATAATAGCGGGTAGACGAACATTAACCAATAATGATGTAAAATGGATAAAGACACTAGGCTACAAATTCAAAGTAGTACAAAGGGAGTTATAACATGATTGTACAAACATTAAATAAAAATGAATTTAGAAATGAATTTAATAGCATTAGAAAAGATAATTTTTCATATGAGGGCTTAAATGCCCTTTATGATTGGTTGGATGAATACTATGAAGAAGCGGACAAGGATTATAAATTAGATGTTATTGCAATCTGTTGCGAATTTACTGAATATGATAGTCTACGACAATTCAATAAAGATTATAATAGAGCATATGATAGCATTGATGATATTGTAGATGATACATTATTAATTAAGATTGATAATAATAAATTTATAATTCAAAATTTTTAATTTGACAAGGTTAAATAAAAATACTATAATAAAAATATAAACTTGATTTATCAAGTAGAAAGGGTTATAATTATATTATGACAATAATAAATACAATAAAAAGAATCTTAAATCATATTAAAAACAATGATATAATTTATGGTTTTCTTGCCCCTATGCTTATACTTATGATAGCATGGCAAGTATTATTAATACTAGATTTTAAGGGGTATATAACATGAGAACATTACCTTATATTAAATCAAAGAAGTTATTAAACATTGATAACAATGCTAAGACTATTAAAGGGCAGAAGAAAGGCTATAAGACCGCTATCTTATATCTTGCCCCTAGTACACAATCGGGGTTTAATGTATGCCCTCAAGCCTCATTAGGTTGTAAAAAAGCCTGTTTATATACTGCGGGGCATGGTGCATTTAATAACGTACAGCAAGGCCGTATCAATAAAACAAGGTGGTATATTCAAGAACGTAATACCTTTATGATACAATTAAGAAAAGAAATATCTAATCATATAAAAAATTGTAGCAATAAGGGTTTTATACCTTGCATTCGATTAAATGGCACAAGCGATATATCATTTGAGAATACGGGAATATTTGAAGAGTTCCCAAACGTACAATTTTACGACTACACCAAGATATATAAAAGGGCCTTAAAATATGTCAATGGCCAATATCCTAGTAATTATCATTTAACTTATAGTCTTAATGAGGATAATTACAAGGAAGCATTTGACATCTTGTTAAGGGGTGGCAATATATCCGCAGTATTTAGAAAAGACTTACCACAAACATATAAGGGTTATAAGGTTATTAATGCTGATGAAACAGATTTAAGATTTACAGACGATAACAATGTTATATGCGGATTGGTAGCCAAGGGACAAGCTAAAAAAGATTATAGCGGTTTCGTTCTTGACTAATAAGAATAATATGTTATTATTAAATAATAGAAAGGACTAACAATGGAAGATAAAACTAAAATAAAACAATGGAGACTACAATATCAAACAGACAATGGGAATTGGGTGGATGAGTGGGATGATTCCTATAGTAATTTAATGGGCGATATAGAAGAATATTTTATAGAAAACTATGATTGCGAGTGGTCTAATTATGATGACGAATAGTAAAAAGTATCAAGAATTTTTAGATGACTATTTGTCAGAGGGGTATACTTATATTGAAGCAAGTGAATTGGCAATAAAAAAATTACAAGAATATTACAAAGAACTTGACAACAATTAAAATGTATGGTATAATAGAAGTTAAAAAACAAAGAAAGGAATTGTTATGAATATAAAACTTGTAAGTGGACTAGCCGTGCTATTAGTTGTAGCAGTTGGAAGTATGTTTTTATTTAAATCAGAGACAGAAATCCCGATTGAACAGACAACAACAGATACAATAAGTTAGTTAATTCAATGACTTATTACAATTTAATTAGGGGGTTTCATAGCCCCTTTTTTTTACTTGACTAATCAAAATAATATGTTATTATTAAATAATAGAAAGGACTAACAATGAAAGCATATAACAACGTGAACGATAGTAGATTTATTTGTGAAACTAGGGTTCCAATATACTACAAACTTAAAGGAAATAAAATAGTTGTAAATACTAGTAAATTAAAAAAGGAACTAGATTCAGCAGTTTCTAGAATAGAAAGAACATTAACAGTAATTAACGGAAGGATTGAAAGATGAAACTAGATGACTTACTAACAATCCAAGCGATAGCAGAAAAAAGGGCAGTACCCATAGATATATTAGAAAATGAATATGAGTATTACTCAAAAAGTAAAGATATAGATATAAAATTATTAGATTTAGATTTAATACATTTTATAAGAATCTTTTTGAATCAAGTAGAAGAGTATAACAATGGCACAAAAAGAGAGAGATTAGAAGAGATACAATATTCATTGAATCAAATATTAGAAGATGTAAGGGAGTTAAAGGATGATGACATATTATCAGAATCAGAAAGGAAACATTTAAATGAATAAAAATATAAAAGAATATTTAATTATATTTGCGTTTCTCTCTATACCAATTGCATATGTACTATTAATATTTATATACATGAGGTTTTATCAATGACAAAAGATGACAGAGCCTATAGGATAGCTGATAGATTGTATTGGATATTTATAGAAAATACACATCCAAGTTATCTCAATGGCTATATAGAAGAAGACCCCGACAATCCACAAGGGACAAAGAACACAGAGAGAGGGCGGGAACTATTTAATGAGATAGAATCATTTGTGAAAGGAACACTATGAGCAATCAACAAAACGAAGAACTAAAAGAAAGTATCATGGAAGAAATTGAATCAATGACAGTTCACGATTTTCAAAATATCTTAGACAATAAAAAATTAGATGTACAAGTAGACGAATTAGATAGAATCATTGATGAATTATTGAATGTTCTATTTGAAGAGAGGACAGAATAATGATTGACAAACTAAAATTAATACAGTATAATTTAAGAGATACAGAAAAATATTTGTATGGCATTATAAAAAATAAATGGATGAAAGACCATCCGCATTTTATGTATAATGATAAGCAAGTCTTAAAAGATATAATTAATATACTAATGAAAAAACAAGATGAGTTAAGTAAAATAATAGATGAACTAAAAGGGAGCATAGAAGATGAGCACAATAGAAGAAGCAAAACAACAATTAAGAAAAGCTAAACAAGAATTACGAGAAGCAAGAGAAGAGTCTAAGGAACTAAGAATTAGGGAACAATTATATTTAGAAAGATTAGATAATTGGGCGGAGAAAAATCAATATTTAAATAATAAAATATCTAATATGACAATGGATGAAGTAGCACATATGCAAAAAGCTAAAGCAGAATATGTGGATAAGTATACAAAAGATGTAGAAATGGCAGAAGCTTTCGACAAACAATCACAAGTAAAGCTTGACACAATAGGTAGTAAGGAATAATGGATGATGAAGAATTAATTAAGTTATTAATGGACTTAGAAAAAAAAGGTTGGGCTAAAAAAACTGATTGGGGTGGTTGGGAGATAACAGACAGAGCCAAGAAAATGATAGAAAAACATGGTAAAGAGAAAGCTATGAAAATGTTTGCTATTGAAGAAGACGAACTAGAGATTGAATTTGAGCCGGAAGAAATGATTAACCGGACTTTACACTAGACACAACATACATGAGGGGTAATAACTACCCCCTGTATGCCTCTTAAAACCGGTTTATCTAGGTTTTCTACTTATATTGTTCGGTTTTATATGCCCTGCGAATATAGGTTTTCTCATAATTATACCTCCGTACTATACGATTTTTTTAAGTTGTTTTTCATCTTTAAGTTTATCTTTAATCCACTCCCAATCATTTTGTGGGTATTCGACTTCGACATATCTGTTGACATTATCCTCATTAGTAATATGCCTATCAAACATATTAACAAAAAAGTTGATAGATTTTTTAGTAACACCAAAAACATTCATAATTTCACCTCCATATACCCTCTATTGTAAAGGATTACAGGGTTTTTACAAGTGCTAAGATTGAGTAACAGATATGCATTTTAAGTAATAATTTATTACCAATTAGTTTAAAATAGTTGTTGACATGGGCATACTAATTTGAGATAATAGAAGTATGGCAAAGTATAAAGTATATGGGCATAGGTTAGAAGTGAATCACTATATAATCAATGCCCCCACACAAGATGAGGCAATAGATAGTATAAAAAAAGCTATGAAAGGCAAGACTAATCAGATATATACTATTGACTTTAGTAGGAAATATGTTAGAATAAAGAAGGTGAAGGAATTAATATGAATTGTTGGAGTTGTGGCAATGAGTTAATATGGAGTAATGATTATGATTTAGAAGATGAAAACGAATACTTTAAAATATTAACAATATTAACTTGCCCTAAGTGTGAAAGTATGGTAGAATGTTATCATGAAAGAAAGGAAGTAGAGAATGAAAAAGACAAATATAACAGGTTATGATATTAGAATAACTTGGAATAATGGTGATAAAGAATGGTTATCTGAATTAGAGGATTACTATTTTAAAGATGTAGATAATTATTTAGACAGTATAGAGGAGGAGCATGGTGAAGATGAAAAAAACGATTAACTGTCCCGAATGTGAAGGTAAAGGTTATATACCTTGGGGGAATAAGAATGATGAGATAGATGAATGCGAAGTATGCGAAGGCCATGGAGAATGGTTAGAAGATGAAGAAGAAATGGATAAGATATACCCACAAATAACAGATGATGAGATAGAAGTTATGTACGAGGATTTTCATGGGGTAATAGACGCAGTGGAGGAATACAAAAGAAATGACAAAAATTATAGATATGCCTAAAATGTGGACAGTAATAGTCAAAGAAAACAGAACTAGAAAGTATTATGTCAGAGCCAATACAGAACTAGAAGCACAAGAGAACTATTTATTAGAGGGTTTAACTTCTGATTTGTATGATACAGACTTTGATAGAATGATTCTTAGTGCAGAACCTACTAAGAAATTAGATGATGAATAGATTTCTACAGGTATATATAACCCCCGTAGACAATTATATGTTAACATATTTTTTTCAATTTGTCAATAACTATTTTTTTCTTGACAATAGAATTAATTAGTGTATACTGTTAAGTATGGATTATAGATATCAATTAGACAAAATCAAAGACCTCAACATAGGAAGTGGTCAATCCTATCGAGGGGACTGTGTGTTTTGTTTGAATAGAAATACTTTATCTGTAAGACATGAGAATGGGAGATTGGTATGGAATTGTTTTCATGCTAATTGTACGGCAAAAGGTATGACAGATTCTGAACTTCGAGCAGAAGATTTGGATAAATTTTTAAGCCCTTCATACGATGAACCTTCTAAAGAGTTTGTCATACCGAAACATTTTGTGACTGTGTTTGGTAATAATAAAGCAAGAGATTATATAGAGAGTTTCGGTATACAAGATACTGAAGCAAGATTAATGTATGATGTAAAACAAAATAGATTAGTATTCTTGATAGAGGAAGACGGACAGGTGGTGGGTGCAGTAGGTAGAGCATTATCTAATTCTACGCCTAAGTGGTATAAGTATGGCACTCCCCCTGTCCCATTTATTGTAGGTACAAATAAATATATAGGTCTTATAGTAGAAGATTCTATATCAGCATGTAAGGTTGCACTTGCCGGATTTACAGGGGTGGCACTTATGGGTACAAGTATACCCAATAACTTTGTGTCACCGATAGTTGATAGAATAGATAGTGCGTATATCTGTTTAGATAGAGACGCAACAGATAAAAGTTTTAAGTTAAGAGATTGTTTATCACATATCATTCCTACACAAATTAAAATGATAGACAAAGATTTAAAATGGTTAACAGTAGAAGAATTAAAAGAATGGGGGAATAAATTATGCGAGACTTTACGGCCTTAATTATATCAATAACTATTGTGGTTGCGTTTCTAATTTATTTAGTAGCAAACTTACCTAATCCATATTTATAATGAGAACACAGCCACTCATATATAATTTTGAATACCAAAGAAAAGGTAATACTAGAAAAAGTATTAAGGGTAGATTTGCTCAAAGTGATAAGATAAAAGCTTTTTGGGCCAAGAATAGAGATAATTATTCTGATAAAGAAAATCCTAAAGCTTCCAAGAATAATATCTTAGGTTTAAGAGACGGAGTTAGATTAATAAATAAACTAAATACTATAACAGAAACTATTGATTCTAAGATTTATGTTATGCCAATATACACACAGGATTTCATAAAGATAAAATCTTTTATGCCAAGAACTAGTAATAGACTAAAGTATAAAATGAAAATACCTAGATATGTACGTTCTAATACAGGTGCTATTTTATACTTCAAAGAAAGAAAAAGAATATTTGATAGTTTTGCATTGGCAAAAAAATATGCTGTTAACTTAGAAAAACAGCATGTAGACTACACTAAGAACCAGTATGAAGAATACTTTAAGACAAATAAATACACATAGAAAGGGACAATATGTTTGGCAAGAAACACTTAATGACTGTGACTGTAGAGGTACCTTATGAAATTGAGGTGGCCGGAAATGTATCTGATATAGATGAAACTTGTAATAAAAGAGTATCTGAATCTTTTCAAAAAGAATTTGGAATACCCCTTGACATTGAGAGAATGTATGTTAGAATAGAAGAAGAAGATTATGTTGAATAAAATTATTATACTATTATTATTATCGAGTTGTTCATTTAAGGTCACACAAGATAAAAAAATAGAAAGCGGTATTGTAGATAACCCTGTGACTTTAAGTAATGAGAAGATAGTAGTAAAAGATTTAGAAGATGAGCAAGAGTTGACGCCCTTAGAAGACGCTAAAAGAAGAATGGAACTAAAACTTTTGGAACTACAAGTGGAAATTAACACAGAAAGTCAATGAATGGAAACAGGCAACCTAAGATTATATATACTTAGAACACTATTAACAAAAGAAAAATATGATAAACTAAAATCAGAAATAGATATATCTATATTTCAAAATGGTGCTAGAGAAATATATAAAACAATAAGTAATACATATAGAGACAATCCTAATATTACACAAATAAACTTTAGTGATTTAAAGTTGGCTTACTTTAATACTTACTATCCTAATACTAGCTATGCTTCTCAAAAGAGTATACATGAACTAATAGATAGCGTAGAAAGACAAGAAGAACCTAGTGATGATGTTGTTGCTACCGCTTTGAAGTCTATGTATAGAATCAAAAAAGCAGATGAGTTAGCAAGAATATGTTTAGATATATCTAATAATCCTAGTAGCACTAGTCTTAAACAAGTAGAAAAGTTTATGGCCAATATAGATGAAGAACAGACACAACAAGAAAGCGAAGCAGTCACTAAAGATGTAGATAAGATTATAGAAGCATTACAAGAGCAGGGAGAGTTTAAATTTAACCTTCCTTCTTTACAGACTGCTACTAATGGTATTGGTCGGGGTAACTTTATGGTGATTATTGCTAGGCCCGAAACAGGTAAGACTGCGTTTTGGGTTAGCTTAGTGGCATCTACTGGAGGCTTTGCATGGCAACAAAAGAAAGTTTCTATCTTTGCCAATGAAGAACCTGCTATCAGAACTCAGATGAGATTATTAAATTCATCTACTGGTTTAGAGAGAAGTAGTATTCTTAATGGTAGTAGAGATATTGCTAAAGAAAAATGGGCCACAATCAGTACCTATATAGATAACTTTGATTGTGTGGGAAAAACTATGGATGATTTAGATGAGTATTGTTCTACTAATGATGTAGATATACTAATCATCGACCAATTAGATAAGATAAATGTGGCAGGTAAATACAATGCTACCCATGAAAAGCTAAGAGAAGTCTACACCCAATCAAGAGAGTTGGCCAAACGTCATAACATACTAGTGATTGGAATGTCTCAAGCTTCAGCAGAGGCACAGGGTAGGTCAAGGGTGACGTTTAGTACAATGGAAAATTCTAAGACAGGTAAAGCTGCGGAAGCTGATATCATTTTAGGTATAGGTAAAGAGGATGAAGAAGAAAACTTTATGGATGATTGTGTTAGATTTGTTACACTGTCTAAAAATAAACTAACAGGAAACCATAAAGAGTTTGAAGTAATACTAAGACCTACAATATCAAGATTTGCAGAAAGGAAATAGATGATAACAGTATTAGATGTAGAAACAACATTTTCAAAAGAAGGAGACCCTTCACCTTTTAATCCGGATAATAGATTAGTAAGTGTGGGTATCAATGACGAATACTATTTCTTTCATCATAAAGATTTACAGGATATAGATACCATAGCTAATAGAAAAGCAGTTCAAGAGATACTAGATAAATCAGAGTTAGTTATAGGCCACAATTTAAAGTTTGATATGTCATGGCTTTATCAATGTGGGTTTACTTATGGTGGTAATTTATATGATACAATGATAGGGGAATACATTATTAAAAGGGGTGAGAAGAAATCTGTATCTTTAAAAGCGTGTTGTCAAAGAAGAAACATAAGTTCAAAGTTTGATGTATTAGAAACTTATATGAACAAAGGGTATAACATAGATGAGATTCCTTTTGAGCAGTTAAGAGATTATGGTATACAAGATGTTAAGATAACTAAAGAATTATATGATTCACAAATGGAATCTTTTGATAACCATGCCAATAGTAAACTAATTCCTACTAGGGATTTAATGAATGAATTTTTAAAAGTTCTCATTGATATGGAATCCAATGGAAACTATGTGGACCTTGAAGAATTAGGTGTTGTAGAAAAAGAATTGGAGGCAGAATACTACAGGATTAAAAACAAAGTAGATAAGATTGTAGCCATTGTTATGGGTGACACCAAAATTAATCTGTCATCTACTGAAGACTTATCTAAAGTAATTTATTCTAGAAAGGTGCAAGACAAATCCTTTTGGGTAGAACTATTTAATATAGGTTTAAATAAAGAAACACATAAAAAAAAGAGGAGACCCATACTTACTGAAAAACAATTTGAACATTATGTTCTTAAGTATACAGATGTTATATATAAAACTATAGCAGAGCAGTGTAGTTCCTGTAAAGGACTAGGGTATATTAGAAAAAATAATAGTGATGGTACGATTTCTAAGAGGCTTAATATATGTCATAAATGTAATAAAGAAGGTGTAGTATATACAGAAACAGAAGCCAAGGCCGGATTCGGTTACAAAACTAAACGTGTACAAGATGTTTCTCAAGGTGGATTTAAAACAGATAGAGGTACACTAGAAAAGATATCTATGCTTTCAGAGGGTCTGTTAAAAGAATTTGTAGATTCTATTATAAGATATAGTGCAGTATCAACTTATCTTAATACTTTTATAACAGGTATTAAAGATAATACAAGGGGAGATAATATACTTCATCCCTCATTTAATCAGCATGTAACTACTACAGGAAGACTATCTAGTTCCAAACCTAACTTCCAAAATATGCCAAGAGGTGATAAGTTTCCTATTAAGAGAGCCGTCACTTCTAGATTTTATAAGGGTAGCATAGTCGAAGTAGACTTTGCACAATTAGAATTTAGAACTGCAGTATTCTTGGCCCAAGACAAACAGGGCATGAAAGATATTGAAAACGGAGTTGATGTTCACCAATATACTGCGGATATTATTGGGTGTTCAAGACAAGAGGCAAAGGCTCACACATTTAAACCTCTTTATGGAGGGATGATGGGAAAGGAAAAAGAGGTAGAGTATTATAAAAAGTTCTTAGAAAAGTATCAAGGAATTGCAGAGTGGCATCGTTATCTACTAGAGAGAGCATTTAAAAGTAAAATAGTAAAACTACCTAGTGGTAGAGAATATTATTTTCCTCATATAAGAAGGAGTTGGAATGGTACTATTAAGGAGTACTTCTATAGTCAATCTACTGAGATTAAGAACTATCCTGTTCAAGGATTTGCCACCGCAGATATAGTTCCTATAGCCTGTATTAATGTATGGAAGATATTGAAAGAAAACAATATGAAGACACTATTAATTAATACTGTACATGATTCTGTGATACTAGATGTTCATCCAGATGAATATAATCAAGCCATAGAGGTCCTTAACAAAGGTTTTTCTAGTATAAAAGAATCACTAAAGGATAGATTTGATTGTGAACTTAATGTACCTTTAGACTTTGAAATAAAAAGTGGAAAGAATTGGCTTGACTTATCCACAGAATTGTGATATAATATATAGTATATAAGGAGACAAATATGTCAAACGAACTAAGTAATCTTGACAATCTATCCAATGATAAAATCATGGCTATGGTTGGACAAGATGCAAACATAGAAAAGAAGTCACTACCTAGATTAGTGATTAATTACGAAGCAGAGGATAGCGAAGGTAATGCTATTAAAAGAGGCCTATATAAAATAGATGTTAAAGGTGTGGATGTTTTTGCAGAGAATGTAGAATTTAGACCATTCCTTAATGCCTTTCAATATAAGAAGTATGATGAGGAAAATGAAGACAACACTTACAAATCAGTTATGTTTAGGAGTTGGTCGGATTCTAAGATGGACACTAATGGAACTCAATCATGTGGAAGCGTACCTAGAGCAGAACGAGAAAAGCTAGACCCTGTTGGTAAGATAGAACAGGATAAAGTTAAATGTCATAGGCATGTATTTGGTGTTGTGTCTTTAAAAGGCAAAACCTCCAAAGGTAAAGAAGTAATCATAACGGATGAACCTGCATTATATAGTGTAAAAGGTGTGAACTATATGCCTATAGGTGATGTTTTACAGAGTCTTTCTGCAAGAAATAAGATTATGTATAATACTGTACTTAAATTTTCAGGTACAGAAAAGCATTCCAGAGGTACAGTAACTTGGTTTACTGCTAATATTAAAGACGCTAATAAACATGTAGAGTTTACGGAATCCAATAAGGAAACACTAAATACTTTTTTAGAAATATTTAAATCTGAAAATGATTATGTAGCACAAGAATATGCGAAAGCAGTCAAGGGTAAAGTATCTTCTCAGGATATAGAAGACGGAAAACTTTTGAAAGAAGTAACTGCTTGACTTTCTTAGAAGAAGTAAAATCATTATTGTCACAGGCTCAACACAAGCCTGTGGCAATACCTAAAGAGATACTAAAGCAGTTTTTAAAAGACTGCAAACAGGCCGTAGAAAAACAGTTTACACAGAAGAGAGAATCAGAATTTAGAATTAGAATGTCTAGCATCGGCAAACCTTTATGTCAATTACAAATGGAAAAGAAATATTCCGGTGGTAATGCTATACAGTCTTATGAAAATTATAATAATAAGTTGAGATTTTTATTTGGGGATTTATTAGAGGCAGTTGTGATTATGCTTTTAAGAACTACCAAAGCTAATATACAAGGTGTTCAAGGTAATGTCAAGTACAAAACCAAATGGTTTGACATGAAAGGAACATATGATATAATAATAGATGATAAAGTTTATGATATTAAAACTGCATCACCTTTTGCTTTCGATAAAAAGTTTGGGGAGAGTGGTGGTGGGTTTGGAAAGGTTGCCAAGGATGATGTCTTTGGATATTTAACACAGGGATATTTATATTCTGAAGCAACAAAGAAACCTTTTGGTGGGTGGATTGTTATTAATAAATCCACAGGGGAACTATTATTGAGTGAACCTCCACAAGATGATTCTGAATACAGAAAAGAAGCAATACAAAAAGCTTTAGATAATACTAAAGCATTAATGGAAGATAAACCTTTTGAAAAATGTTTTGATTTACAAGAAGAAATGTTTTACAAAAAACCTACAGGTAATAAAGTATTAGGAACAATATGTTCTTACTGCTCTTTCAAACATAAGTGTTGGGGTGAAGACATACAATACTTACCTCAACAACAATCGAAGGCATCCAATCCTAAGTTTGCTTGGTACGCAGAAATAAATAATCCGAGACAAGAAATTGAACTTACTGCTTGAAAGAAAAGCTGAAATTATAAATAAATATTTCTATAAGGATATGGGAATTATTAGCAACAGAAAAATTTGGGACACATTAAAAGATATACGTACACGTAAAGAGTTAAATTTATTTGAACTTAAAGTAAATAACTTAATACATAAAACTAGTAGAGATAAATCATGGGCAGACATTTACACAGAAGCTAAAGCAACAATTTTTATAAGAAAATTAGGGATAGAAATTAAAGGTCACAAAAATGAAACTGAAATTTTCATTGATAAATACAATAAACAGTTAGTTGATGGATATGGTCTTGGAAAAAAATCCCTTAATAAATATGAAATAAGGAGTTGGGTAGAAGATGAAGCATGATGAAAACATTAAAAATGAAGTGCATAAATTTTATAAGAAAATAAATAATGAATATTACTACGATAATCAAACTAGAGTTTATGATGCTATGAATGAAGAAGATGCTTATTTAAAAAATCCTGATAGATTTTTGGAGATTTTTGATGGGCTATGGGATAATTTTTATTTTGGAGAAACGAAAAATGAAACATAACGCAAACTTTAAGTATGATTTAGAGTGGGGTAAACAAGGGGAAACTGTTGTTGCTGAAATACAACAAGGGGAAAAGACTGAGGTAAAGTCAGAGAGAGATAAGTGGATTAAGACAGGTAATCACTATTGTGAATACCAAAGTAGAGGAAAAGAAAGTGGGATTAAAAAGACACAAGCAGAATGGTGGACAATTAATTTCTACAGTGGAGATAGATTTTGTTTTAATATAACATTAAAGACAAAAGATTTGAAAAGTATTATTAATAAAAATAACTTTAATAAAGTCCCCGGTGGGGATAATAATACTTCATGGGGATATTTAGTTCCTATTATAAAACTAATTGATTTTAATAACTATGGACAGAATAAATCCTAATTACTACAAAGAAGGCATAGAGACTGCCGACTACATAGAATCTCATGGCATGGATTATATGCAAGGAAATATTATTAAGTATGTTACTAGATATAAAATGAAGAATGGTTTAGAGGATTTAAAGAAAGCAGAATGGTATCTGCAAAGGTTGATTAAGAAATATGAGAATAATTAAGGACCCCTTCACAGGGGAATTGCTATTGTCTTTAGATTCATTTGAATCAAAGCAAGTAAAGGAGAAAGGATATGTAAAAATATCTACTACTAATAATTATTTTGGTTCTTTGAGATTATTGTATGAAGATTTATCTACAATATTAACAGAAGAATTAAGAACTATACAAATAAAACAGGAGAAAAAAAGACATGAAAAACTACTTAATAAATAGTGAGGCAGTCCAAAGCTTACTTAAGTATATGTTTACTAGACCTTATGGTGAAGTACACACACTTATTCAAGCATTAGCTACATTACAGGAATCTAAAAATGAATCAGGACAGAAACAAGAAACGAAGAAAGTTTGATTACGTTGCAAACTTAATTGACTATTCTATTAGTTTGAACAGAGATAATAATGTTCAAATAGATTACTCTTTTATAAAGCCCCAAGATTTAAAAAAATCACTAAATGAATATAAAGAAGACTCCCACTTTTCAAAAAACAATTTAAGAAAGTATGACAAAGGTGGTAGCTTTAGTGTTAAAGAATATGAATACACACATACTATGTGTTCCTTAATAGACTATTGTGTCTATGAGATAGATGAACTAAATAAAAAGATAACTAAATTTGTTAATGGTATGAATTAGTTATCTTCCTCTATTCAATAAATCCGTTGAAGTCATATTAATACCTAATTTTATAAAAGCATTATTTATTGCATTACTAGGCATAGGTCTATCTTTTGTCTCAGTATGATGATAATCTTTGTATAGATTATAGACATCCATATTACCTATAACTTCACCTGACTCAGCTATTCTATTCATATCAGCTATAGTGGGACCACTAGCCATTGCAATATTTGCTATCGCTAAAGCTTTTGATTGGTCATAGTCTAAAAGTCTGGGGTCTTTATTATCTAAAGCATTTTGTAACCATTGTGGTTTAGACCCTGTTAAGTTTTCATATCTATTTGCTGCAGTCTCTAAACCCGCATCTATAAATTGAAAATATCCTTTTGCAGTAGAATCAGGATTACTTGCATTTTTATCGAAGTCACTTTCTATCTCAGCTATCTTATCAAATGTTTCATTAATAACCTTCTTTTTACTTTGATTCATAGAAAAATCTGTTTGTGCAGAAGAATCTTTTAAGTTATCTATACTTTTTAATACTATATCTGTTTCTTTTGTTTTTAACTTTTCTTCTTTGATAGACATTATTTCTTCACCAAACTTCCCCCGAAGTAAAGTCCCACTATTGATGACATAAGGTGAGTATCTAAAGGAGTAATTACTACACCTGCAAATGCTCTGTCCATTAGTATTTCTTTCTTCTCTATCAGAAACAAAAAACCCGGTTTAAATTCTGTCCATGTTAATATAACAGGTATATCTAAAAGCACAGGAACTATCTTAGGCCATGCAATAACAAAGAAGACAGCAGTTAAAGCTATAATTCTTCTTGTCCATTGAAAGCCTTTGTTCTCATATGTTCTTGCTTTGTCCACAAAAGACATTTGAGTTTCTGCTCTTGCTAATAACATTTTTTGTTCTTCTTGTTTTGCTTTAATACTCTGGCCCCATATGGACATTACTCCACCTAGTAAGCTAGAGCCTAGCATTGTAATCATTTCTACTGGTAATCCACCTAACATTATTTATCCTCCTTAATCATAATCCTTATCAGGGATAGTTGCTTTATCCCCTCTACCCATAAACTTTGTCATATCAAAATCAAATGTCATAGAGTAAGGGTCTATTCCATCAAATCTTCCAACAAATTTATTTGTTAATTTATTTATTTTAGCTAATATTTTTCCTACTTGTCTGTCATAATCAGCCATGTTTATTTGATTTGTAGCTACTCTATTTTTTAGCTGATTGAGTTTACTTTTTTGTACCCTCACTTGTCTTTCGTACTCTAGTCTTTGACTTGCACCTAAAGTCCTAATACTTTTATTACTAACTTTAAATCCAAAAGAAGTAAGTAAAGCTTCAAGTTCTGTTTGTGGTTCTCTAAATTTAGAAACATCGCCTTTCAATGCTCTTTCTAATCTTTTTGTAGAATAAGAACCCGGAATAAAAGGGAAGTTTGGTATAAGCTTTTTACTAAAACTACCTAAAGCCTTTGTTGTTTCTTCAAGTGCAGTTCCTCCGCCTCTACCAAATTCTTTTTGTTTTCTAAATATATCATAACCTATCATGGAAAATAAAAAATCACCACCTACACCAAAAGAAGGCTGTAAAGGTTCCGGTAAAATAGGTACAACATTGTCTCCTTCAAAGCTTAATATATCACCACCCGGATAAAATCTACTAATGTTTAAATATTTAGATACTCCATCCTTTGATTTAATAGGTAATCTAATTACTTTTTTAGGCATTAAAGGTAAGTCTAAAATATTACCTGCTTCATAATCTGGCAATAATGCTCTTTCTACTTTAGCATCTTCACCACCATATAACTCTGACATTTTATTTAATCCATACCCTGCCGCTATATACTTAGCATATTTTGTAGGTCTTAGTATTGCTGATTCAGCTAGTAAAGGAACTAATCTATAAGTAAAAGATAAGAATGGTGTTGCTGTATTTCTTAAATGATTAATTAAAGGTGCGTCTATATCATAATCTATAAACTGTCTTCTTGCAAACATAGCAGCATCTTCTGCACTATCCCCTATTTTCATTCTATGCATAAAAGCATTTAATCTAAACACATGGTCTTCTATTCTATACCAGTCTTCTAATTTACTTGTAATAGAATTGTTTCTAACTTTAGCATATATGTTTGAAGCAAAGCTAACAGCATTGTCCCATTCATCTGCATTAGATTTTGATTTGTATATACCTGCTAGTTCACCTGTTTTAAAATTTTTTATTTCTTTATTAACAAAGTCTGCATCAAATACTCCATGTTTAATGGCTAGTAAAACTGATTCAGAACGATACCCGTCTTTACCATGCGTCCTTAATGCCCTAAGTGCTTTAGGTAAAGTCCTTAAAGGAACATCTGCTAAATCAGTTAAAACAATATTACCAAAAACATTATTGACATGCACTGTTGGATTCCATGCAGTCTTAGATACTTTCCATAAACTATTTAACTTTTTATAATTTTTATAAAAGGCATTAGAAGATTTTTCTTGATATCTTTTTGTACCCATGATATCTTTATAAACATCTTCCGGTACATACTTACCTGCCAATGCTCCATATCTTTTAGATACTGTACCTTCTATTTTATTATCAGGTATCTTTCTATATCTTTGTGGTAGTTTTAACATTTGTTGTGCTGTTCTTCCCTTTGCTTTTTCTGCAAATTGTGCAGCAACATCTGCATAGAATTGATATTTAGCTACAGTGTTAGCCATCAACATTCCTGTGTATTCCATAGAGATTGCGGCATCTTCTATTTCACCTTTAGCTAATCTTTGTTCTTTTGTTAGTTCCCAACGAATAGGAACAAATTCATCTCTACCTAATAATTCTTTTTCTAATATATTTCCTTTGCTTCCTATTCTTTCATCTGTAATTGTAGGCTTCTGTCTTTTAGTGACTTTATATAACTGTCCACCTATCTCTTCAAAGTCACCTAATAATTCCCAACCTTTGTGGCCCGGTTCTACTATATCATTAACAGTTGGCTTTTGATTTTTGTATGTTCTAAACCAATCCCCTACTGTAGTCTCATGTAGTGTACCTCTAGGTTTTAAATCATCACCTATCTGTTTTAGCTGTAAAGGTTCATCTCCTTTTTTATATAGTCTTCCTATATATCTATTTCTATTTTTCTGAAAAGTTTCCTCTCCTATTAAACCTAAGTCTTTATATATTTGGCCTGTTTGTGTAATCAAATCTCTAGAATTTTTACTTAACTCTTGTAATTTTTTTGATGCTACTTTATACTTAACATCACCTTCTAACATATTATATAGAATCTTTCTTTCGTCTGTAGTAAGTTTTTGCATTTGTTTTGCAATACGTACAAAGGCAGAGGCTATATCGTTTTTAGTACCATCATATTTTTGTAATAATTGTTTGTAATCTTTAGTTAAACCATACTTATCTATAATTTGTCTACCTAATACTTCTGCATAAGATTCAGATATTTCTACAGGTTCATCTGTGTCAGCACCATATACAGTTTTTCTTTTACCTTTTTTTAAACCTTTAATTAATCCATATCCTCCTGCCGCACCTAAAAATGCCCTACCGAATCTGGAACTTAAAGGTGCATTAGCATCAAATAAAGATGCTTCAGGGTCCGCATTAAATCCAACTAAACCTCCTACAAGAGAAGTTCCTCCTTCACCTGTAGTTGCTACTTTTAAAAATCTTTTACCATAATTTTCTTCATAACCTTTTAATACTTTATTCAACCACCACTGCGGTTTAGCAGATAACTCTCCTTGTTTAGGAGCATCTAAAACTTTTTGCGTTTTTGGAAAAGGAACTGTTACATCTTTCTTTGTAAATATTTTTACTAACGTATCAAATATAGATGTAGGTTCTCTACCTATTTCTCCTTCGGGCCTTACACCTAAAGTTCTTTCACCCTCTGCATATACTTTACCTTTACCTAAATCTTCTTCTGTAGCTTTACCTTTTACTTGTACTGTACTACCACCTCTTTCAATCATTTCTGATGGGGTTAAGTCTGCTCTTTTAAATCCTACAGGAGTTACTTCACCTTTACCTGTAATCTTTACACCAAGATTTCTTAAACCTCCAATTGCGGGAGAAATTATCCCCCCACCAACAGCACCTGCTAATAGCTGTTTACCTCTAGTATCTATAATAGATTCATCGTCTACATAACCTGTGGCTCCGGCTACAGCCCCTGATACTAATCCATATTTACCCATTGTGTAAAGTGTCTTTGCTTTACCAAAAGGTATTAGCCATCCTGCAGGGTCTAATAATGCACCACCAAAATAAGCTGCAGTTACCAACCCACCATCTTCACCTCGCATTAATTCATTAAGTTTTCTTTGTTCTGCTTTCATCTCTTTTTTGTCTTTACCTGCAATTTGTTTTATACCTCTAAAGGTATCAGCAAGTCCTAACTTAAAAGCATAGGCATATTTATTATTAACCTCCTCTGGAGTAGAGGGGTTCATGTCGTTTACAAAGTCATCTTTAAATGTGGGGTTTTGGGAGATTGTATCTGTGATTGTAGTTTTATTTGCTTCTTCTCTTAAAGAGTCTAACCTAGATTTAGGTTTTGATGTAGTTATGGTAGTGCTTGTTGATGTAGGAATACTACTTTGCTGAGATAGAGAAGGTTGTTCTTTTTTTACACCTAACTCTTCTCGTAAGGCATTAAGTCTTTCTTGACCCATGTTTACTTATTGCCTTTTAAAAATGTAGGTCCTGTACGTTCTATTTTTGGAAATTGTGTATAGCCATACAGTTTTAAGATATCTATTGCTCTGCTTCTATTGACATCATTTTTTTCCATGACTTCTTTAATAAAATCTTCTGCTACTTCTTTTTTACTATTGATATCTTTTTGTTCGGGAGATATATAATCTTCTGTAGTCACCGATACCCCTTTACCTTTTCTTTCAGTTTTTGTTCCGGGAGTATCGCCTGTAGGTTGCTCTGTAGTTGTAGTAGTTTCTTCAATAGTTTCTGGTTTATCTGTTTTTTCAGTAATGATATCATCTAATTCTTGTTGGAGATTGTCCGCTTTAGCTATTAATCCTCTTTCTCTAAATTCATCTATGGTATCTTGCATTTGTTTTGTATCTTCTCTTTCTTTAAATTGATTAAAGTAACCTGTTAATTCTGCATCTATAGGGGAACCTTCTACTGCTTCAGTCAAAAAAGGTAAATCATAATCAGGATTACTTTCTTTTTGCATAACAGCACCTATTGCTTGTCCTAAATCTCCTTGAAAACCATTCAGTATAATTTTTTCTGCGTTGCTTTCTATTTTAGATACAAATCCTTCTTGCCCTTTTGACACTTTATATACTTGATTGCCATCTTTATCTAACACTGGCATTTTAGTATTTGGGTCTATTTGTGCAATTTTTAGATTTGTGTAAAAATAATCTGTATTTTTAGAAAGGTCTATAGCACTAGCACTCCTTGTACCAGTCATACCTTCTCCTACACTAACTCTAGTGTCGATAGGAGTTCCTGTATCAATAGTCCCTGCTGTAGCTTGAATATCTTTCATTCCTTGTTTTTCTAGGTCCCTTGTAAACAAAGTGGATGTACCTTTAAACAATCCAACTTGGTCCTGTAAGTCTTGATTCAGTTCGTCTGATTTAAGTTTTAATCTGTCTTCGCTACCCCCTAAATAATTATCTTCCATAGGTTTATAACTGTCTAAAGTATTTCTAACTTCATCTATATTCATACTTTCTAAACCCACTAAGTTTCCACCAGAAGATGCAAAACTATTAAGCTGTGGTAAATAAGATTGTCCAACTTTTGTAGCTATAAATTTAAAAGCATTTACTTTACTTTTTTCTTCATCATAAGATTCATTATACTTTGTTTGTATTTTCTCTTTTTCTGTCAATGCTCTTTCTCGATACTCATCAATCCTATCTCTCATAGTTTGTCTTTTCTCTTGATATCTTCCGGCAGCACCAAGGGCTACTTGTCTAAAAGTTCTTGAACTTAATAATCCCATTACTTCTCCTCCTTCTTAGGTTTACCCATTAAACCTGTATCAGGTGTTTCATCTTTCATTTCTTTCTTCTCATCTACTTCTTTAGGTGTAGATTTTATAACTGTTCTAATTAATTCTTTTGTATCATCTTGTTTTGGTTTATTAATATTTATTTTTTCTATACCTGCACTTTTACCAATAGCCATTATCATTTTTGCAACAATAGGTGTTAATAATAATCCTGTATCAGGAGTAAACTTACCTTCTACAAAACCTGCAAACACAATTACTTTAGTTATTTCTTCTACAGTTAATCCTGCTTCTAATAAAACAAGAACCTTTTGCATGGTTGATTCATTATGTAAACCATCCCATACTTGCATAGATGCATCTTCTACTGTAGCATATTGTGGTGCATGTTCCCAAGGATAATTCTTAGGTGTATCTGTTAATGATTGACCTGCTACAGGTGCATCAAATGGATTTGTTTCTCTTATTGCCATATTATTTCCTTGTGTACTCTCTTAAAAGATTATCCCAAAACTGTCTTGTACTAGCATAATCTATTTGTTGTATTCCTTGTGCTTGTCCCGGAGCATCCATTTCTTTTTGTTGTAAAGGCATATCATAACTTCTAGATTTAACATCGGAATAAATATCTAATAAAGAAGTACCTTTTTCTTGTCCACCGGAGTCTCCTCCATCTAGAAAACTTTTACCTGCTCCTATTATACTTACTATTGTTCCTATATCCATTAATTATCTCCTGTTAATATTGACTCAAATATATCTAACCCTATGCTACCTAAGAAAGTATTAAACTTAGCTTTACTCTCTTCATCATATAAAGCCATTGTTGTTTCTCTATCTAATGCGGCCATAGCTATATTGTGCTGTCTATTCTTATTATTTTCTGATGCAGTATTTACCCATGATGCTTCATCTCTCCATTGTTGCCATAAAGATGATAATGCAAAGTTAGATATCTGTAAAAGATTCTGTGCATCTGTTTGATTAGCTGCATTAATTGCTGCAGTATTAGCTGTGTTAACTTGTCTTCTCCACAATACATTTGATTGGTCAATAACTCTTTGATTTTCTACATTAAATCTTTGTCTTTGGTCCTGTAGTTGAGAATTAAATTGATTGATAGCAGCTTCTCTTTGTGCATCTGATTCATCTACTGCTAATTGATTCTGTGCATTTTGTGCAGATATCTTATTTGTTTCTGCTACAGAGTATTGATTCATAGCATCTGTTCTTTGAGCATTAGCTGTTCTAACAGATGTATTTAAGTTAGAAAAGAATTGGTCTGTTTGTGCTTGACTTTGTGAATTAAATTGTAATGAAGCATTTGTTGCTGATTGGTCTGAGAATAGAGATTGTTGTCTAACTTGTAAATTTGCTAAACTTGTTTGTTGATTATTACTGAGGTTAGCCATATCCATTTGTAGATAGGCACTAGCATTTGTTAAAGCAGCTTGTTGTCTATTATTTAAATTAGCAAAGATTGCTTCTTTATATGTTGCTGCATCTTGTTGTGCTATAGGAATAGAAGCTGTTATGATACCTTGTGCTAAAGCTTCTGCTGCAATACTAGAAGCACCTAATCCTCTTTGTTGCATAGCTGCATCTACTAATCTTTTAGCCCCTGAAGCAAATGCCGGTAAAGATGTACCTTGATTAACTGCATTGTTAATTGATTCAGATATGTTAGCTAATTGTCCCTGTACTGTAGCTGCGGGTGGTAGTGAAGTTAAATCTTCTTGTGCTGCAACCATAGGTTGACTGACTGTACCTTGTGCTGCCATAGCTTGTGGTATTGCACCGGCTGTTGTTGCTGCAGTATAATCATAAGTATTTGCCGTAGGTGTAGTTGCCTGTGATACCTGTGAAGCACCGGGTACTGTTGCCGCTTCTATTGTAGGTGCAACTGTAGCTGTTGGTGTAGCTGCTGCTACTGTACCTTGAAGTCCGGGTGTTGTTTGTAATTGATTAGGTGTTACGGATTGTAGTGCAAGATTAGGTAGAACTTGTCCACCTTGAGGAAGTGTAGGTTGTCTAACTGCTGCACCCACTTGTGCTTGTGCAAATTGTGATGGGTCTGTTAGTGTAGGTTGTGGTGTGGGTGATGGCAAATTACCTCCATCTGACAAATTAGGCATCATATTGTCATATCCTTTTGCACCTTTAGTTGTAAAACTATCATAAATACTTTTTTCTATTTTACTAAAGTTATCAGGTACAGCTATCTTTGATGCTGCTTGTTTTGCAAAAGTTTCATTAGTTTGTGGATTGTAATAATATTCTTGTTCCATTAGTTATCTCCCATTAAATAAGATTCCATCCACATAATTTTTTCTTTTATTACTGCTATATCTTGTTGCATTTGAGTAACGGAATCTGCTTTTGCTTCAACTGCTTCTAGTCTCTCACTCCACATGCCCCATGTCATTCCAAGACTTATTAATATAGCGATGTATGGTAATACTATTTTTAAATCTATTTTCATTATTTCATACCTGCTAAAGGATTAGCTAAAGTTTTCTGTATAGTGTCTGCTACTTTTGTTTCTAAATCAGTCATATCCTGTTCTATTTCTTTTACAAGTTCTTTTAATTCTTTTTCATTAGTTCTAGAATCTTCTTTAACTCTAGTTTCTACGTCTTCTACGATTGTTTCAATTCTTCTTACGTCACTCTTAAGGTCATTTTTTAATTCTTTGGCAACAGAGGCCACTAGGTTTACTTCATCTAATATCATTGGTATTTCATTTTGTAACATATTTAATTGTTGTTGTATTAATTCTATTCTTTTATCATAGCCAGAAAGGTCAGGGCTTACAAATGAGTTTATCTTTTTTTCCATTATAATGTATCGTTGATACACTTCAAAACCTCCCCACAGTCCACCAATAAGTGTACCTATAAGAGGTAGAATAAGTAGTAGCTTTGAGCCACCTACTTTAATTCCTTTATATTCTATTTCTGCCATTTGTCTCCTATCTATTATATTGACTATCTACTATTTGATTAAATGTATTATCACTATCTACTGTCATAAAATAGTTAGCAATATTATTATCCGATAATTCTGTATCAGGTAATTTTACATCTGTAAAAAATCCTTGTACCTCAGATAACTGTGTATCTACAAAAAAACTCTTACTATCTGCTAATACTTGCATTACTATTAAAGTTTTTATTTGATTGCTTGTTTCATATCTACCTTTATCACCCATCTTCTTAACAATCTTTGTAGCTGCCTTTTGTTTCTGTTCTTGTTTTGTTTCTTGTTTAGGTTCTTCTGTAGTTTCTTTTGTCTCTTCTACAGGCTCTTCAGTAGGTTCTTCAACTTCTTCCTGTTGTACATCTTCTTGCTCATCACTACTTTCATCTTCCACAGTGGATTCTTCAGTAGCCTCGCTATCGGGTTGTTCAACTTCTTCTGTTTCATCTGGTCCACTATCCATGTCATTTTCCATAACAGGTTCTTCGTCTGTTGGTTCCTGCATATCCATAGTTGGTTTTTCTGTTTGTGGTTCAACATCTACTTCTACCTCTGGTTCTTCCATTTTAGCTACTACCATCGGTGGAGGTGCTTCTTCCATTTCCATATCCATAGGCATTTCTAATTCCATTTCCATTTCAATGTTTACTATTTCTATGTCCATAGGCATTTCCATATCCATGTCTGTAGTTATAGGCATATCAAACTCAGGCATTTCTATTTCCATACCAAAGTCTACTTCAAAGTCTACTTCCATTTCTACAGATTCATATGTAAACTCTTCCATAGGTTCTTCTATTGGTTCAAATGTAAATACTGGAGCATCTTCTACAGGTTCATTAAATTCAAATATAGTTTCTACAACATCTATAATTTCTGTAGTAAC
>Ga0209634_1000239_pt1 | contig 42979 bp, 63 predicted proteins | sample LinPmetageLP40_FD_184043 | JGI IMG/M metagenome (GOLD analysis project Ga0209634, IMG submission 184043) | Marine viral communities from the Pacific Ocean - LP-40 (SPAdes) (version 2) | ecosystem: Environmental > Aquatic > Marine > Oceanic | place: Pacific Ocean | collected 2010-08-26 | reverse complement strand
GTATGTATGGTCACCTTTACGATTAATACTGATTGTGCGTAACACTTGTGTACATGTATGTATGGTCACCTTTACGATTAATACTGATTGTGCGTAACACTTGTGTACATGTATGTATGGTCACCTTTACGATTAATACTGATTGTGCGTAACACTTGTGTACATGTATGTATGGTCACCTTTACGATTAATACTGATTGTGCGTAACACTTGTGTACATGTATGTATGGTCACCTTTACGATTAATACTGATTGTGCGTAACACTTGTGTACATGTATGTATGGTCACCTTTACGATTAATACCGATTGTGCGTAACACTTGTGTACATGTATGTATGGTCACCTTTACGATTAATACTGATTGTGCGTAACACCTGTGTACATGTATGTATGGTCACCTTTACGATTAATACTGATTGTGCGTAACACCTGTGTACATGTATGTATGGTCACCTTTACGATTAATACTGATTGTGCGTAACACCTGTGTACATGTATGTATGGTCACCTTTACGATTAATACTGATTGTGCGTAACACCTGTGTACATGTATGTATGGTCACCTTTACGATTAATACTGATTGTGCGTAACACTTGTGTACATGTATGTATGGTCACCTTTACGATTAATACTGATTGTGCGTAACACTTGTGTACATGTATGTATGGTCACCTTTACGATTAATACTGATTGTGCGTAACACTTATACACACGTATGTATGGTCACCTTTTAATGGAGGATCTCTCGCACGACTGATACTGATTGTATCTTTAATTAAACCATTGATTCACTTCTTCTTTCTACATCTTGCTTCGATGGCGGCCCATGGCTCTGATACAAGATCTGATGGTGTCATGTGGGGCTTGGCGTTCATAAGCTTGAGGATGGCATGTGTGTCTGGGAGTGCGTTGTGTGCGGCTGGGATGGGGACACCGAATCGCCCTTTGTACAGATTTCCAAGTGAATACTGAAATGGAGGAGAATGAGTGCAAGAATTGTGGAAGAATCCGAACTTATGGGGGGATAGGGATCGCACGGATGGGAGTCCTGGGTACTTGGCCTTGAACCAGTCCAGGCTGTCTGCCATCTCGACCTTAAAAGGTGGCCTAAATTTATGAAAGTAGAGTATCCTGTGGTCATACCTCCTCCCGTTATGGGCTGCGATGACCCCGTTAGAGTTACCGAGGTGTTTGTGACAAAAGGCAGTAAATCTCGATCCGGGGCCTTCCTCAAAGGGTTTGAGGCCTCCAGTGATGTTGTGAGGGACACCTGCGCTCACCTTGACCTTGGGCTTGACAAAGGTGTGGAGCTCTTCAATGACGTCCCAGCCTTTAGAATGCTTATATTCGATAGCCAGTGCTCCTGTTAGAGCAAACACGGGTGAGCGTCCCGCAAACCCAACAACAACAAGTTTCAAAGCTCAGTTTCAAAGCTCACCGATTTCGACTATCCCGATATCCTGTGGTTGCGGATGTTGTTAGATAATAGCTTTAGAGGCACGAGTAAAGGTTCATTGTAATACGGAGGATTTCCCGAGGCCGGTTGTCTCGAGGTCGTAGAGGATCACATTAAAAGATGTCTGATTTTCGAGGCCAAGGCCAGAGACAGAGTCTGCAAGAAGGCTTATCCGAGTCTCGTCTGAATCTCTGGATGTCCTCGACCTCACTGGTATTCTCGATTTTTGCCCTTGTGTTGCTCGCAAGGCAGGGCGAGCACCAGACTGCGCCATCTCAGGGGGGGAATGATTTCCAATCGAGCAATAGTATTCAAGGAGACTTAACAGACGGGAAAGACACTGGCAGGAGCTTGATGCGGGAGATGAGCGATTTATATGGAGCACGACTCTATCCTTCTCATAGCAGGCATGGATATCTTTATGATATCAAAGAGACTGAGAATGTGCCAGCGGCCGTAGTGTACGGAGACCTGATTCTTATCAATGGTAAGGTCATCACCAAGTCAAGTGAAGAGGATGAGGGCCGAAGCACCAAGGCTGTTTCGGCCCTCACGGACCCCGAGACGGGCACATGGGAGAACATGAAGGATACGTTCATGGGCGGAGAGGGAAGATGCGGGATCCGGTACTTGGACGAGAATACAGTCCAGTACACCATGTGCACTTCATGCTCGCTTCGGAGATTCGAGACAGAGCGGGCACTGTGTTGCAATGAGCCACACCGATGCCAGTCGATGACCAATCGAACTTGCTCAAAGTACGGGAGGTCCCACCAAAAGGCACTCTGTCTCTCCTCGGGATGCACTGGCCTGTCTCACTATGCCAATATCAACGCAGGGACCAGAAGCATGTGCATATCAGGGGCACCAACGGCCAACTGGCGAACCAAGACACAAAGGCAAGTCGAGTGCGGGCCCACTGTGTGTCCTTTCTTTTCATTGCCCTCACTCTCTCGTTATCGCTCAGAATAAAGGGATCGAACACCACTGCCTTGATGTATCGCAGACTGGCCAATATCAAGGATGGATGTGAAACGAATGAATGTGTGTCTTCGCGGGCCAACAAACCATCCTATTTCAAAACGAAGAGGATAGGCCTATCGGGTGGCCTTGTGCATCTCTCGGAGTGCCACAAGGGTGCGCCCGTCTTTTTTTCTTCCTGTTAGTATTATTGCAGCCTCACCCATTTGCACCGAGCAGGAGGCATCATGTCGGTCGGACCGACACTACCAAACGACCCCAACAGTGCTACTCTCGAATTCGGAAAGGGGGACCCCATTAAAATAGAGCTCAGTGCTTTGGATGCGGAAGTCAATGTGACCAGCACGGATGACATGGCTGAGCTCGTTAGCCTCAGGGTCGTTGGTGGAGCCTTTGATGGCGCCTTCTTAACCAAGCAAAAAACGGGATATTACATTTCGAGACTGGCCAATCCAGCCCCAATTGCATGGAGAGTGGATACAGTCGGTCACCTTGTTGATACCGGCATTGCCACTCTCACAGACAACACCTGTCTGGTCCTTACACCCACCCAGAACCAGAAGCCCCCCCACGAGGACAAAAGGGCCTCTGAATCACGAGAGTGCGCAAAGGTGGTCAAAGAGGCCACAGAACTCGAGTTTCACAGGTTCTTCTCTATTACCCAGAGAGCCAGAGACTGCTGTTCCCACCTTATGGAAAGGGGGTTCATAGTAGAGTGCAACTAAGAGTATTTTAATTCATAAGGCGTCTCGTAGTATACTTTTTCTTACCAAAAATCGAACCTATGGGCTTTGCGATGTTGGTATTAAAATCATTCGTATTACCAGTAGTATTATTATCACTGTTACCCTCTTTACCCTCTTTACCCTCTTTCATGGACGTATGGCATATCCTCATTTTGACGAGATGCAAGGCGGTGAGGATGAGGACAAGCGCGAATTGGATGGCAAGGAGTGCCGTCCCTGCGTCCCCGTGAACGATGTTGTCACATACTCCGCCCAGAGGCGATTCCGTGTTCACATCCAGATTGGCACACACATTGTTAATCCCCATGCTCCCATCGACAGCCGCGTAAGAGCTGTACGTTTTGATACACGTTGTAGCAGAGTCCAGTGTGTCCTGATCCAGATTAATACAGCTGCTCATCGCGTGGCCCGTCGAGATTGATGCAAACACTCCGAATATCAGCCCCGTTGCCTCTACGTAAAGGGCCAGCTTCCCCCACACGCCCTCTAGTTTCTCCTTTCCAAGCGCGTAGACTATGATGGTGCTCATGATCTCCACAAATATGAAGTTTTGCAGAAACTGGTAGCCCATCCATTCCCGATCCACAACAGAATGGTAAATCTCCGCAAGGAGGATCACGGGCCCCGAGGCCCATGCGAATTTGCCTATTCCGCCTTGGGTGCTCATGTCATGTTCCCACTATGATTTGTCTTTTGCATAATGTATATAGGTCTAACGCGAAGTCGGAAATTAAGAGGGTGGGCTGGCGTTATATATAATCACTTTTTGGTAGAGTTTGGATATGACTGACTCCATGGCTTGTGCGGAGAGGGCGTTTGAGATACTGGCGGATGTGATGGAGGATGAACGTAGGGCAATGTGCCCTTGGGAGGGATACACAGACGGCCAGGAGTTGGATCCGGAAAGAGCCAAATTGGGGCCCTGTACTTCGGGTTGCACCTTCAGAATGTTTGGTAAGAAGAGGAGGCTGGATAATAGGTACTACTGCGCCATCCATGGGAGGGTGCACCTGTGTGGCCGTAACTGCAAACGAAAGGTCATAAATCACGAAATGTGGTCGTGTCCCTTTACCGGAGAGGTTATAGAGGAGTGTATATTCGCAGAGGATGTGCGTATGGCTTGAACTTCGAAGCCCGCCTATGAATCGAATATCTGACCCTGCTCGTCTTTACAGAAAAACAGCTTGGCAAGCAGAGGCCGAAAGGACAGCTCGACCACCATCGGACAGGCCGATGTGTCCTCTGACAAGTGCAGAGCAGTGTATCAGAGGGTTGAGGTACGCAGATTGCAGTAGTGTGGTGTGCATATACTGGGATCGTCACTCATCACTTCTTCTAGCTCGCAATGAAAGAGGTGGCTTCTATGTGCAGTGAAGCCATATCGCACAGCGAGTGGAACGACACTGCCTTTGTGGAGGCATTACTGGAGTTTTTCTTCTTATTCAAAGTAAGTACATACGAGCCTGCCGAATCGCCCCGATGACGAGCCTTGTGTTCATGCTATACCACCAAAGCGCAACACCGAGATCTTCTCGTCTCAGAGCATCATAACAAAGAAGTGTGCCCTTCAATTCGGGCTCGCTTGTGCCTACCAGCAGAGACAGGGGCTGTGCATTGATAACGTGAGGCTGTTCAAGTGCAATGCCCATTTCAGGGATCACCTTCCGAGAACACATGCCCTCATCAAGCTGGGAATCAAAGTCAAGTGCGTGTATCTCTCATCGGCACATCGGACTAAGCACGCGCCTCTCATCTCTCATATCCCCCCCCCCTCTTCCTCTTCCCAAGGGCCATAACCCGGACACAGGATCTCATCAAGCAGTACATGAGCAAGGCAATCAAGGAGTTGCCCGACATTGATTGGGCCTTTCCGGATCTTAAAGTATGAGGTGAATACCAACCTGATATAGTACTAAGACAATACTACTATTACTATGTTAAATACATATAACAATATAACAATTGATACATATGGTACCTTATCGATTCTGGTACTTATAGTAATGTCGTGCAACAGCTTTGAGGAGAGTGATGGACCTTATCCTCTAGTCTCTCCGGCCACAACTACTGCTTATCACGGCTTTTACCTCTGCTACACCCCCACCGGAGGGATTTTATCCGCTCCCACACGGGGCCATCAGGATTTATGGCGTAACTTAGATAGCAAGATTGGTATTCCGGCCGTACTGTATATATACACTTTTTATGCTATAAATATGGCAAATATTTGATTAGTACAAGATGCCGGTAGTTGTCGAGACCAAGGGCTTGGCCCCCAGATTTATGGATAACAACCAAGTCGTGCCAGAGTATGACAGCAAGGGTTTGGACTGCGATCCGGGGATCAACGCGTCATTCATTCTCAAGGTTATAAGCGAATCAATGGGAAATCTCGCCATAATCAAGACCGCTAGGGTCGACGTGTTCATAGACGGGGAAAAATGCAGTGATTACAACGGGATGGTGTTCTCCGAGCAATTCTATGCCGAGAGTATGGACGGAAACACGGAGCTTATCCAGTGTTGGCATGCACCCCCCATGCTAGGAGAAACCTTCAGTGTTGTCAAAAAGGTAGGCCCTGTCCCAGTCTCGCTATTTTCCATTCCCAGTTCCCTGACATTCCTTTCTTTCAGGTCATCCAGATTACGAACAACATCACATCATTCAAGATAAAAGAAGTGGGCACCTGCGACTTCCTCCTCAGTTGCTACAAGACACCCCACCCCATCAAGAGCCTCCACAGACAGGCCAGAGCCTCCAAGAGACGAAGGCCCCAGTAATTAGATTAGAGTAGACTTTAGTGTTGTAAAATGTTCGATTTGCTTATTGGTTTGGCCACACAGGGCGTTATATTTGGGCCAAAAAATCGGGGGCCAAGTAGAGGGTCGGGCACCTTGATCTGCACTCCCGATTTTGGGGGCAGGTGCGCACCGCAAGTATACGAGCATAATTTGGTAACACACGAAGATATATCGCCACAGCTAAGGTCCGGATTTTGTCGTCTACTAAATTGAAAAATATAAAAAGTCTCTGCCGGAGCGATGTATTGAATCCGTGTACCGGGGTCCAAAGTACCGCAAGTTGGTAGTGTATGTGTATTATGGTGTGCCATAGTACTTACGTGTATGGTGTAAGGTATAGGATGGCTGAGTACGGAGGAGCAATATCATATCGTATGGGGCAGACTTATAGTACTTACGTGTATGGTGTAAGGTAAGCACAATTATTAGTTTGATTTATGTTATGATTTTATGATAAAGAGTACATATTATGGTATGTACTCTAGATTAGGTACTTACACTGAATCCGGCTTCACAACACTCATAAAAGCTAGAGTAAGAGCCGAGACAAGGCACAGTGTAGAGGCTTCGTAGATATGATCGGCCAGCCCTGCGAGGGGGTCTATAGAGGGTGCTGCTGCTGTTACATAGAAAGAGAAGGAGGAGACTGCAACTGCACCCAATGAGAAGCCTGTGGTGACCCAGCTGTTCTTGTCTTTGATCATCATTGAGAGGAAATTCGAATTTGAGAAATGGCATGCGATACAGGGAATGAAGGGTGCTTACCTTTATGTAGGAGCTCTAGTGCGTTGTAAGCCGCATTGAACACCATCGTTGTGCCCGCGAGGAACGCCATGTAGGAGTCGAACATGTTGAAGCTCCCACTGACTGATTGGACAAAAACACTGCCCAGTGTGCCATACTCGTAGCATACCTTTCTTAGCAAAATGGCTCTTTCCTCAAGGTCATTATATTTCTGGTCGGTTGGTTTGCCTTTGCATTCAAAGATGAGGACCAACGTCGCTATATGGGCCGCAATATTAACTACAATCATCCACGTAAGGGCGATAATAGAGGATCGGCCTGTCCAAGTAGGATGATTAGGCCGAGGAATGGGGAACGAAGAGGCAAAAAAGGAGCAAGTATGACGAGACGACCTTGATCAAAATCTGCTACTCGGTAGTAGGCACCGGTGCTTGTTTTCTGGAAGTAGAGGCCTGCTATGGATGCGGCGATCCCGACGAGTTCCGGCAAGATGGTCCATGGGGACCTTGTGATTGCAATGATGAATAGGGAGATTGTGGATTGTGAGAAAATTAAAGTTAGATGTAATGTACCAACCTGACACTCTTATCTCTGTCAGACAGCCAATGGATAAAGGTGAGGAGACAGATGTTGATTACGATAACATCGGGCCAGCTGTTACGCATGCTATTGTGCCGAGTCGTGTAGATTTCCAACTTTGCAGTATCGGGCCTGTAGTTGAAGGACAGATCGGTCCCCATGAGTCCCACGAAAGCCGACCGAGGGGGCACGTAGTAGTCCATTTGATCACAGAAGAGCACTTCGTCGATGAGCTGCGATCCGGCCCCTAGGGGAGGTACCATGCCCTTCCCGCTTCTGTCAATGACTTTGCCGTTTGGGAAGGTCACAGAGAGGGCGGATTCGTCGTAGTAGCTATTCCTGAGGTTCTTGCAGAGGGTGATGTCCGAGTTCATCTCGATCTTGTAGTCAAAGGGTGTTATGAAAGGATGAATGGCCTTGAGCTCGAGCCCGTTGATGCCCATAGTAGATCCCTCGGGATGGTGGCACCTCAGAGGCCCTGAAGTGGTGCAGTCGAGTGTAACGACATGATCCATAAGGCATGATTGGACTGGGAAAGGGACAAAGTGGAGAGAGCCGGTATGGGAGCAGTATGTTGTGCCTTTGGGGTACTCGTTCCATATTTTACTATCGGAAGAGAGCCCTATGGTAAAGGTCTCCTCGCTTGGGTGGTGGAGCACCTCTGATAGATAAGAGGTGTGGGTGAAGACTACGTGATCTTGGTAGTGATAGGCCTGAACGGATTCATTGCTCCTTCTCTTGAGCCAGGCCGTAGCAGTGACGGGATCAATCTCCTCTACCTTCAAGTCTCGTGCAGTCTCGCTATTGAGGGAATCCGGCAAAGCGGGCACAGTCACATACTTGTGCTGGCCCGTGAGTTCATACATCCTGTCGCTCACACCATGATAACCCAGCAAATCTATTTTGACTCGAAGGGGCGTTTCGCCCGACTTTACGTCTAAAAGAACAACTTTACCTTCTATCCCATATAAGCACGCCATACAGGCTACTAGCAGAAAGCGGGTTGTAGAGGTGCAATGTTCCATCCTGCCAGACCCGTTAGAGGACCCACTGCCCAGAGGAGAGGCCCAAACTATGCCACCGTGTTCAACGGAAAAAACATTTCAGACAAAGGAAGGCTCTCGGGTGTCAACAGTCTCAAATCTTTTGAGGGATTATGGAAGGGAGCCGTGTCCAAACCGTCTACTAAGATTGTCGGTCTCCCGTTTATATGGGAAGAAAGCGGTGTTGTATACAGGTCTAGCTCGCTTGCATTCGACAAGAACATGTGGATTTCCTCTACTGCTCACAATCACTGGAATGCCGCCATTGGGGATGGGGTTGACAAGAAAACAGCCATCATAAGGCACATAAGGCCTGCTCTTAGCGGACTGAACCATCTACTGGTAGGAAGGGTGTAGTATACGTGTGTACCACAAACCACAAAACTCATACTCGATACTCACAACAGAGCGACAATGGTCTCGGCCAGGATCTGAGCAGACCAGCAGATGAGTCTCTTCTCCCTCCCTCTGCAAGGCGCGAAAGATTGGAAACACTCAGGAAGGCCCTTACTGCCCTGGCTTGGTCCTATTCTGCGGACACGGCGGTCATCAACAAGCCCTTGGGTGGGATCCTTGTATTCACTCGTAGACGTGTTGTGACCCTAGACTGACCTTTATGACCTCCAGACGACATTGGTGCCCAGTCCGTGTTCTTCAGATGGAAACACAAGGCCGCTGAGATTGGACGGGAAGCCAAGCCCATTCTCAGGGAAGCTTGGTCAGACTCTAGAGACATTGAGGCCGGAGACAAGTATGCTCGTCTAACCAAGCAGAGGTATGAAGCCAACCCCAATCAGGCTCGGTGCTTGTCTGCTCACGAAGCATTCGCCAGTACGTCAAAACACATTGGTATGGGTGTGACAACCCTGACACGCGTGAATAAGAGCGAGCTTGTTGAAGGCCAGAAGCAGTGCCTCTCCGATCTCAAGCTCGTCATTGGACTCACCGACCAGAAAATAAAGGAGGTCGTAAAGGTGTGTACTGTTCTTGTTACGACAATACTCGTACTCTACTAGTACTGTAACTAACCATGTACCTAGAAAAATAAACCCAGGCCCATCAAGTCTATCCTGGACGGAGCCATACACGAAGAGGACTCTGATGCTGGCAAAGACTTTGATTGGCTCGGTGATTCCGACTTTGCGGGGGACTCTGTGAGCGCCATCTCTTTGGCGTAACCGGGATGCACTTAATTTTTAGACCGTTCGTTCCTACAAAAATACCCGTGTTCGCTTCCCAGTTTAATAAAACACTCTTTACATGCCCATCTGTACCCTTGTTTGCCCTTGTCTCTCAGATAGAAGACGTTGGTGCTGTGAACGTCGAGACTGAAGAAGTGGCCATGGGGCAGGGTCCTTTGGCAGATGTGACACGCAAACTCGTTAGCCAGCTCAACGCTTGGATACTGTGCAGAGGGCATTTCGGGCCATTGGTGCTTTGACATTGCTTTAATGGGCTCTTTGAAGACTAATATAGGGTTCAATCTTTACTTCCTCTTTCTCTTGTTCTTTGCCACTTGCAGCCCCTGAAGGGACTCGAGCACATCAATCAACTCGAACATGAACACGTTAAAGTCCCTTTCGGAAGGCATACGGTAGAGCTCGGCTGGGATCTTTGAGAATATCCTGAATAGGCCCCTCACACGAGAGGCACAGTCAGTGCCCATTGACATGTCCGTCTCTCCTCCAGAACCCCAGAATGAGGTAATCTATGGATAATTTATACGTGCTTTGTTAGTAAGGAAGAGGCGGTGCGCCCGTATACCAGAGAACCCACCTTCCGTCTGAGATTGCAGGCCATACACACGTCCGAGATGCCATTCTCGATCACGGTTTCGTCGTTGAGCGATCTCTCGGGATTGAGATGGTAAATAGCCCAGTCTCTGGTCTCATCGGAAGAGATGGAGTTGTGATTCGTTCCAAACTTGAACTGGGAAACACCTATCGCCCTCTCAATCTCATCGAGACAGTCGGCTCTCTTTGCAAACACGTCGGTCTCGCGCTCGAGCTTTTGCATAAAGGCTTTCTGTAGAGTGCGCATAATCGTCAGGAAACAGGGACCCTTTGCACATCCATTCTTAACGACTCACCTTGACATCGGTCATATCTAACAGCTCTTTGGTGTGATATGAGTAGAAGAGCGGAGCGACAGTAAAGGTTTCAAAGCCTTCGTCCCCGCTGATCGCCAATGGCCCGTATTTGCCCCAACGGAAGGCGCAGTCCCTTTGGTTTTCGCTGTTCGAGTCCACAATTTGGGGACTCCAGTCACAGAAGAAGCACGTTGGGCTGTCGTAGGGAAGTGGTGTACAGTGCTTGATGATGGTGCTATCCGTGGACCACACCATCCACCTTACGTAATGATTGCCGTCAAAGTCAAGCGTGGAAATATCACCAATGCTCAGTGGGTCTCCAATCATGTATGGGCCGTCCGTAACATGAAGCCTCACCTTTCCAATCACGCCACAATGGGGCGATGAACTGAGCTTGGGGGGTTCGTCGGGCTCGTAATCGTTGCTCTCCGAATCACTCTCATCATCACTAATAATGGCTTTAATTCGGTGTCGTTTTGGAATCGGGGGCGAAACAGATCGCCTGTCTTGCTCGAGTATGACCAAGATCTTGGCCAAGTCCCTCTTGATGTTCCCGATATCACGCGTTATGTCACAGACAGAACACTCCATAATGAACTGGTTTAATTTACTTATACTCATAGTCTAAAAGTGAAAAGTGTATATAAAGCACCTAATTGTCCTCTGTACTATCATTATCGTATACGCGATCCTCGTCTACAGCCGCCCCATCGTCTACGGCCAAGTCATATGGTGCAGTCGCCCCTTCACTCGTACCACCCCTTGATTTGCTCACTTTGGAATAGAGCTTGGACATGTCTTCCTCGTTCAAGCTGCTATTAGCATTGGTGTTACTTGGAACGAGGTAACCCGCCTCGTCCTCCAGTGGGTTGTCATTGCTTATGGTCAAGTCATATGTTGCCTCTTCGTTATCGCTATGATCACTCCCATTTGCTTGGTAATACATATCCACTCCAGCTTCGTCGTATAGGGACTCTCTATCGTCTCCTATGGAACTCTGGCCATTGGAGTATGGATGGGGTGTGTGTGGCCCATACGTTTCGTCTTCTTCTATGTCCACATCCTCGCTACGAGATTCCTTGCTTCTTCTGTGATGTAGCACACCCGCCAACGCGAGAAGTACAAGTGTCCCAACAGTCAAAGAAACAGCCAGATTTGAGGTGCCCTCTCTCGACTTTCCCGAGGCAGACCCCTCTGCACCACTCACTCGGTTATACAGCCCAGTTGCGTTTGCCGTGGCTGTGGTTGTAGCTGTGATGGGTGTGTTGGTCGTAATGGTCGAACTGGTTGTGACGAGCGTCGTGTCCGTCAGGGGCAAGATTGTCGTCATTGGTGGTGGTGTGCGCGTACACACGATAAAGTCTTTCTGGGTATGGACGCCTGAAGTATCACAGAGAAACGGTGTCCAGTACAACGTAGACCCAATGCGAGCACACCATGGTTCGTGTGTGCTGTAGGAAGGTGGTGTCCAGTTTGGTGGCCACATTTTGGTAAAGTTGTACGCACTCTCATCATCCCAAAACCATTGGCTCTTAGTTCTGTTGTAGGTGAGACCCGTGGCTATCCTGGCCTTGGTCCCGTACACTCCGGTATTGAAGATACACCAACTGTCCAGTTCACTGTGGGCCGAAGGGAGCCCCATTCCAAGAGACTGGCACACTGTTCTCACATAATGCACATTGCTATTGTCTACAGCACCATCTGACGTGTTCTTTGACATTACCCTGTAGTAAGACGACACGCCATCTGTTCCCCTGTCTGAACATTGCGCCTGTCTGACCTCCCACTCAGGATAGTGGCTTACTGGCCCATAATTAATCTCAAAAAGACTGGACTGAGTGCACCCCGTAATGGCCAGGAGGACGGTAGAAGCAACCATGGTACACTATCGATATACTAGCATTGCTCATCCATGTATATACGGTGTGTGTGTGTGTGGATATATCCCCTTCATCTCTCCGACATTAAAGCACAATGGGACTCGACTCTTGCGTTAAAAGGCATCTCAGAGATCACGCAGGCCAGGCCTTTCAGTATCACAAGAACCTAAAGTCCGTGTACACCCAGAACTATGATGCCCTCATCATCGACATGAACGTAGAGCTCTTTCGGAAACCAGAGACCGCTCGGACCGGGATTGACTGGGCCACATACATCTATAACGCAAGAATCAAGCGACCGGATGTCAAAGTGGTGGTCATGCTCTTTGACAGTGCACCCCTTGTCCCCGCTGTGAAGGACCTGTGTCACCTCTCGAGGTCCTCAAATAAGAGGAAACGCGGATTCATCCCACTACCAAAGGGAACCGTGTTTACAGACGATGGTGTTCTTCCCGACTGGAGAAGAGTAACAGGAACCAAGGGCCTCCTTCCAAAGGGTGAGTCCGCTTCCCAAATCCCATTTCGGATTCATTTCCCAAAACTGAAATCCCAAACCTGAAACCCCAAAACTGAAATCCCGTTTCGGATTCATTTCCCAACACTGAAATATAACACCCATCCCCCTTTCTCGACAATTTCCCGAATTTGAAATCTAACCTCCCTTCCTTCAAAATCATTATCGCATTCTTCCATTGTAGTATGGCAGTACCTCACTACAACCCTTAGGAGGCTCATCGCCCAGGACATCCAGTTCGAAAAAACAGTCTACTTTGACACACCCCTGTGTCCCCAGTTGGCTTCTCACAAAGACATGAGCGGCAACATCAACCTTATTTGGAGAGCGGACAAGGATGGCCCCAATCCCAAGATCCCACAGCATCGGTACGGAGAAGGTGACCTAAAGACAAGGGCTTGGGCCCATCACCTGATTCACGAGTGGAAGCTCGCCAAGGTGCTCATCCTATCAACCGACTTGGATAACATCCCCATATTTGCAAGACCCGAGTTCACTGGGGTTGATCTTATGGCCAACGGTGTCTACAGGAATGAAAGAGGACAGGTTGCACCCAAGCCCAGAGTAAGCAGAGCATCCTTGCAACTTGATGCCGTCAACATCAATGCACCCATCTCATAATTTCATAGAACTGCACCAAGCCTCTGGAATATGAAGTCATATCACTCGGAGTTATAGCCACATTGCTCAAAAACCATTGGTCTCTCTTCATCAGCATTCTCACTCTGTGCAAGAACGACTTCAATTCCAATGTCCACAACCTCACCACTGATAGGGTCCTCAAGACCTTTTTTCATTTCACGAAGTCTTCTTCTTTTCCCATGAAATCTGAGGACATTCTCACCAATGTAAGTGCAAGAGTTTACTACCATCTCCTTGCTCCGCCAGCCCTGACATCACAAACCAGCCAAGTGTTTACGGAAAGTTCGTGGCAATGTGCCAAAGCAGGCTTGTTCACAAGAGAGGCTCTAAGATACCTGTTTGCACCAAGGCCCAGGTTTCCAGTTTCCTGGCCAGAGGACAGTGGATAAGAAGCTACTGGGACGGAAAAGAGGCGTACAGAGGAGGACCCGATTGCACCCAGTCGCTCGGCTGGAAGAGGCCAAGAACCGACATGTCACTCGCAGAGTATAGTGGAAGAGTTAGACTCGTACCGGCTTAAATTATGTATATAAACGGGGCACCACTGGTGTGTTTAAAGTCATGAGTAAAGACGGAACAAAAGAGTACGATTTTAAATTTAAAGTGTCGCAATGTGTTTTGTTCCTTCTCCACACAGGCGCAGCACTGACACTTGGGCTTTATGCTCATCATAATGATAAAGACTGGAAGACAAAGGTCTTCTTCAAGTATAATGCTTGGATAAGTAATAGCACCCAAGATGGCTGTGATGGAGGGTGTGGTATCCTGGAAGTAAAGGAAGAGACGGGAGGCCCCGACGTGTCACTGGCATGGGCTGCCGCTTCATTCTCTCTCATCTCTGCATTCCATCATCTTTTTGCACTTCTGTCGTTTGACTCTCACTACAAACAACTTATCGAAAATGGGGTCATTTGGCCTCGATGGCTGGACTATGCTTTCAGTTCCGGACTCATGTTCGTCATTATAGGCATCCTATTTACGAGCCCACCGGACCTAACTTTTATTGTGAGTCTCCGGTACATGTCCAAGTCTCAAAATCAGTTTTCTCGATTATTTCCTGAATTCGAAGTCTAACCTTCATTCCTTCAAAATCAATATCGCATCATTGAAGTGTCTTCTTTATGCAACCCAATTCATGGTAGTCGTGGCAGGATTCGGATCAGAGGTGGCTTGGGCTTGCAATGCTAAATCAGAATATGCTAAAGTTCTATTCTTCTTGGCCCTTGTGGGCTACATAACACCATGGGTTGGCATATTTCTCACCTTTGGGAGAGCAGCGACATCAGATGGAAACCCAAAACCCTACTGCGAGGATGAATCATTCCCTCCTGTTGGCTACCAACACAACAGACCCCCAGACTTTGTCTGGGTCGCCGTCATTGGACTCTTTGTTACCTTCACTTCCTTTGCTGTGGCTCATATTTTCAAGATATGGCACAAGAGGGAAGAGAACGACTTTATCCACAATCTCAAGTACGAGATCATTTACAGCTTCCTATCCTTCACGTCCAAGATACTACTACTAGCGAACATTGGTGTGGGTATTGTGGAGAGATCCAATCGGAATATCAAACCCTATTATGGTGGGAACAGCACCCTCGTGTCTGAAGAAGAAGAAACCAATGAAATGTCTACTTTAACCGCTTTTATGGGAATAGCTGGAGGAATATCTTCTTTACTCGGGATAGTTCTATTCGGATCATTCTGGAAAGTTATTCGCCACAAACCGACAATAGTGTTAGCAAACCCTATTCCCAATTCAACACAAGGTCAAGGTCAAGGTCAAGGTCAAGATCAAGATCAAGGTCAAGGTCAAGAAGGAGAAGGAGTAAACCGTCTTATCTTTTAGCTTTAATAAGAGTAAGAGTAAATAAATTTTAACAATAAAGGCGAACTAGATCATTGTAGTCTGTCATAATGGCACACATGATGCTGGTAGTAAATCTCTCTCTGCGAAGAATGCCCAGCATGAGAGGGTTCTGGCTCCCCTCCTGCTGATAGGCCCTGTACTCGAGAAACACGTCCTTTGGTACGATGGGGTGGGTGTGCACTCCAAGATCGCCGAGTAAGATCGCCAATGCCGAGCTCAGGGTTTCTGGTGTGTTATTGATTTCATCTTTGTACTTTGACTTGAACTTGCTTCGGGTCATTACCGGGGCTATGATGTCTGATCCAGTGACTTTTTGAGTGAATCTAAGGGGGGTGCCGGGTTTATAACGAGGGCGATTAACGTCCATTCTGGAAATCGACCTGTGTGCGACTTGCTTGCTTCGAGTCATGGTGTGATTTGTGTTCGATCCAATTGTGAGCTTAGGCAAGTAGTACTGGAACACGTGTATGAAGATGTAATTTAAGTACCATGCACTCCGTATTACCAGAATTCGGATTTTCCCACAGTATTCACGTATGTACCATAACCCCAAGTACCATGCACTCCGTATTACCAGAATTCGGATTTTCCCACAGTATTCACGTATGTACCATAACCCCAAGTACCATGCACTCCGTATTACCAGAATTCGGATTTTCCCACAGTATTCACGTATGTACCATAACCCCAAGTACCATGCACTCCGTATTACCAGAATTCGGATTTTCCCACAGTATTCTATCATATACCATAATTGCTTATGTACCGTAACTCTATTGTGTATGGTTCTGGAGTAATACCTGAGAGTATTTATTCACTTTTTTTTCACAGAAAAGCAATTTAATGAGAAAGGAACCTTCTTCGTTGCTTCTAGACGACCTTAACGAGGCTTATTTCCTCGCACCAGTCCCCCCCTGCAACATGCCCAAGTTCCCCGAAGACGACGACTATAACGTGCATTATTCCGATGACAATGACGAGGATGTGAACCTATCTGGTGATGATGATGAGGAAATGGACGCATCTGATACCGAAGAGGATAAGGGTTGCAATTCTGATAATGATGTGTCCGGCTCTGACGATGATGACGACGACTGGGATGAGGTCGAGGTTGTACCATCGACGAAGAGTGCTCCCGAGTCATCGAAGAAGAGAGTCAAGGCGGTCTCGCGGAAGAGAAAGACGATCGTGTCTGACAGTGATAGCAGTGCCAGTGACACGGACGAGTAAGTCTGCACGCCATCTCACATAATCATACTTTTTGTCTTACTGATTAACTGTCTGTTTAGGGATGACGTCCGGGCCTTTGAGAATGGGACTGTCAAGAAGAAGCTGTCTGCTTCTAGTTCCAGTTCCAGTTCCAGTTCCAGTTCCAGTTCCAGTTCCAGTTCCAGCTCCAGTTCCACCGACATGGTCAAGCCCCAAACCATCGTAACCATCGTGAATGGAAAGAACGGAACCAAGAACCATCAAGCCTATGTAAGCCCGCAAACTCGCCGTGTCTGGATTATAGTGATAGCGTTAGTACTGACTATGGCACCCAAGGTCCTTCTTAATCCCGGACCTAATAGCATGATCCCGAAAGATCTCGGAAAGATTGATGAAGCTAAGATCAAGCAGTACATTGATGAATCCGAAATTCAGCATGCTAATCTGGCGTATGTTGTTATCGTCCCCATTGCACCAAACCCAGAAAAGAAAAATGAAGGGAAGGTCATCGCCGGCCTCTTTCTTGACAATAAGGTAAGCACCGTCACTGGGCAATTGCGATTGTCAATCATTGTATCATTCATTCGCTTCGCGCAGAGGATATGGCAAATGAGTGTGACCAACGAAACCAAGCTCTGGAAGAGGCAGTTCAAGCGGGGAAACAAAGACGCCAAACAGGCTAAGCTAAAGGAGATCTATGATGCCGAGAACGTAAAGGGCAACTCGTCAACCACAATTTATGTGAATGGGAAGCACCTCACTTACACCGGACAGTACGTCAGCGATCAGTATTTTCAGAGTATTTGCAGAGAGCAGGCGCGCACCAAGTCTTCTTCCAAGGAAGTCGTCCCTTCGGGCTCTCAAGCCAACATCAGGCGAAACGACGATAAGGTCAAGGAAGGAAATGTTCCTCAGAACAAGTCCAAATCGGCACAGACCAAAGAGAAGCCCCCTGTGATCCCAAACGCGTTCAAGGCTCTGGACAAGAAGAAAAATGTTGTTGTTCAGACCGCCATAAGGGAGCCCCAACCAATCGTGTCTGGCGCTTTGCAGAAAAAGAAAAGGGCTGACGCCCAGCCAATCCAATCAACCGTATCTGGCTCTCATCAATCCGTCCCGAAGAAGAAGCCCATCGCTCAGCCAATCCAATCAACCGTGTCTGGCTCTCATCAATCCGTCCCGAAGAAGAAGCCCATCGCTCAGCCAATCCAATCAACCGTGTCTGGCACTCATCAATCCATCCCGAAGAAGAAGTCCGTCACTCAGCCAATCCAATCAACCGTGTCTGGCGCTTTGCAGAAAAAGAAAACCAAGGCTGGCATGCCCGAATTTCCGAAAGGGAACGAGTCTGCTAAGAGGAAGAGACGAGTGGCAGCAGCCCAATCTCACACCCCGGATGCATCTGTGCCTACGGAAAAGAAGATAAAAACCGACAAGAGTAAAACCGCTTTGGATCGGACCGAAATAATACACACCACTCTTTCCAACATCTACCATAAAAAGGGCTCGAATCCGACTTACTTTTCGTTCCAATCGACGAGAGGCGGGGGCTTGCTGAGAGCAGAGATTGTAGTCGAGAAACACGACGATTTCTCCGATTTTAATTAATTATTAATTCACCAGATTAAACATTGATTAAAATTTTACATAGAGGACGAGGCATACAGGCCATTCTCAGTGTCATTGTCTTCATCGAGGCTGATCAGGTCGATACCATTTGATGTGTCTTCGTGGACACCATTGATTTCAAGTACATCTTCTCCGTCTCCTGTTACAGCGTAGTCGTCTGCCTCTGTGGCCATTACAAGAGGCTCCGGGACCACAAAGGGGCTGTAAATATGAATGTGGATGGGTGTGGATTGGCTGTCTTGGCTCTTATCAAAGTCCGCCTTTTGAAGTGGAATGGCCCTATTTGTGTGCATTTATGATGAGCAAAGACTCTGCGCCTTGAAGGTGTGTAGACGCGAGAATGAACCAACCTCATGGTGATGTTGTGTGCATGGACTCCACTGCACTCGGATAGCAGCTGCTCGTACTCCTTTCGCGTGTATATCATGATATGACCCTGGCTATGATGGTCTTTTGGTGGTACGGACATTAGAACTGTACGGACAAAGGTTGAAGGCTGACGGGTGTGTCTGACTTACTCTTGTTTCTCTTATCCCAAGCCCCAAAGGGCGTGAGCTTATTTGTATTCCATCTGAACACTCGCCAGACCAGCAAGGTGTCTCCTCTGTCCTCCACAATGCCGCGAGACAGGTTGTTTGCGTTAATCACTCCATAGGACTGGCACCATTCCTCTGATCTCGGGCCTCCGCCTGTAATAATTTCAGTGCTTGGGCAACAGACGGAGTGCGATCAGGGGGACTCACGCTTGGGTTCGGGGACCAGTTCCAAATCATACACTGCTCCTTCGGGTGGCAATACGACCCTGATGGGCTCCTTTGAATGGAAGGGAACACTGTGAATGCGTGAAAAATGTGAGTATCGATTCTGGCGGGTTTGGTCGCAATCGCAATGCGTACTTGAGTTGGAGCTCGACTGCAAATTTATTGGCGTTGGATGCCAATCTCAGGAAGATGCCTCCAGGGAAAACAACATCGACACGTCCACTCTCCTCCTTTATATTGGTAAGCATGGGTTCAGTGACATTTAACGGGAGGTGCCTCCACTTCCTCTTTTTGTCTTGGGGCACTCTGGGATTCCCAGGGGTGGGTTCGAACCGACTGTGCTCTTCGTTTAAATACACATCTTCCTCGCTCCCAGAGGATTCGCCAGTGTCGTTGTACTTGCATATAGGAGCACTCTCTTCTCTGTGATATCCCCTAAGACTAAAATTTTTGAAAAGAGTGCGAATCCCTCTTCCATTTTGTCTCCCCTTATACATTTTCACTTCTTCTATACCACCCGAGAGGATATAAACCTGTCGGCACAAGATCATACAAGTCTACAGTTGCGATGAGTGGTATCAGGGGGTGGCCTGGAGTGCAGGCGCTATTGCTGGGCAGCGATGCAACACCTCGACGCTCTGAAGTGGTGCGGGCAGTAGCATCCGGATTCCTTTGTGTGGCGATAATAATACTGCTGTTTTACAACATCACAGACGCTTACACGAGCGAATCAAGCTCGGTTTACAACGGGTTCTCAAACGACATCCATGTCAGCGACATTAAATGCGAATCCAATGGCGACTGTTCTTCAAGTGGGGCCACATGTGGCGGATGGGCAGACAGCTTCAAAGGCTCTGTTACAGTCACTGCCAACAGCGATTCCATCTGTGTAAATGGTAGACCATCGTCTGCAACATCTGAAGATACAAAGCTGAACCTCGAGGTCTGCATGGACAGCAACAACGATGATATAACCAGTGACAAGTGTGGGGCGCTCTGTACTTTCTACAGACTGACCGATTTATTTGATATCGCCATGGCCACATATCTCGTCTGGGCCTTTCTAATGCTCATCATTAAAAGGGCCTTGGGTAAACAGAATAACGGGCTCGCCATCGTCGATATGATATTCCAAATTGGATTGTTTGCGATTTCCGTCTGGTACTGTGTTGCCTGGGGCGAAGCGCACGAGGAGAGTGCTGATGAAGAAGAACGCTTTGATGGATACGACAAGGACAACAATTGCCACAACGACGGCCTCCAGTTCGTCTGGAAAGCCCACAATGTGGCTCACAAAGATGATGATGCGTTCCTAGACGATGACAGACAGAAAGCCGTATTGGGACTTAGCATTATCATTCTCGCCAGCTCCCTTGCAGCCTTTGTTGCCGGAATCGTTCTTGTAATCCCAGCCAATCAGGATTCAGTCTCTAACACCGGTAAAGGTTATGATGCTCAAACTGGCGAGGAACGTGCAGATTCTAACATGAAAATAGGTTCGCTTTTGTTTTAATGCCATTAAAGGTGTGTGCTACAGTCTTTTTTCCCTCCTTTTCGCGTTATTGTTATCCGGCCCGGGTTGTGGTGTGAAGACAAGGAACCCCGGAGTGAGGCCCGAGATGGGCTTTTTCATTGAGTGTGCTGTACTGAGCTCGATGTCGTTCCGTGGGTCTTTGTAGATGTGATACACGGCCATTTTGGCAATGGTAGAGGTGTTGATACTGGAGTCCACAGGCTTTTTTCGGAGGAGCTCTGCACATTTTTGCTTGACAAGCTATGATGGAAAGCTTGGATTAGGAAGCGAATGGAATAAGAGTTGGGGTGCGCACGGTAGCACTCGCCTCGATGACACGCGCGTCTCTTCCCGGGACCTTGACAGTCTCTATGTTCCTACTTTGATGTTTTAGCATCAGTTCTTTAAAGAATCCCCTTTCTCTGACTGTAGATTATGGGTGAGAGGGCGGTGGTATGATTTAGAGGTTGGGTGGGTGTTGGAAAAGGCTTACGGAATGACACCGCCAGGTTCTGGGTGTGCTTCCTCTCCTGTATTTCGAAGTGGTCGAGCGAAACGGGCCTCACGAGGCTTGTTTGGTTCATGCCCTTGAGAGATTGAAGGGCACGGACTGCCGCTTTTAGGTTCCTTCGCTGGGCTCTATCTTCGTCATACATGTTACAAACGATCGACTGAATAAAGGAGAGTGCCTTTCCTCCCCTCTTTGATTCGTATAAAGACGCAAAGAGGGCGACCATGTGAGGTGTTTCGTCGGGCATGACCGCCAATCCCGAGAGCCTCGCGGTTCTCATTATTTGCCCGTAATCCGGGACAAACGGGCTGGTAAAGGACTTGATGGTGTAATCCTTGACGTTCTCGTAGACTTCAAAGCTTTTCCTCTGCTTTTTGCTAGGGGGAGCAGGAGATGATCTCTCGTTCGCATTGATTTCTGCTCTAAACTCGTTTTGATTGCAGAAGAAGAGATCAGAAGGGGACAACTGGTTCCGACTCAAGTCTCTTCCGGTTTTGGCATAGGACACCGTGTCCATGTCATCCAGGATGGAATCAAGAGAGACGGTGCTCTCCGACCGCCCCCTCTTTGCCGATGTGGCCATGGCCATGGTTTCGGGGGGTTGACGGGACTGTAGAGCATAAATGTGCAGAAGAGGGAATGTTAAGTAACATGAGTTTTATATTGCAGAATCTAAGGGGATGGGTCCTCGAGGATGACGAGGGCTTCGATCTGAATACTTACAAGGGCTTGAAGAGACTGGATCCCCCTTTGGCCTTTGAAAAATGGAGCACAGACGAACGCAAGTCCTGTCCCGAGAAAATTGGTGTGGACGACAATCGATTCAGGCTGTACGTGCACCTGCTGGATCCAGTCTGGTGTACGGAGGGGACCTTTCAGCCAAACAGGATAGGTGAGTGAATCAAAATGTAATCGTAACGATCAATTTAGTTTTCTCACGTGATTTCGTAATTTCCTACAATACCGTGGTATGTACCAGATTCTATTAACCGAACCTGCGTACTGGAGAGGTGCGATAGGACGTCTATAGGTGATAACCCATATAGTATTATGTACTGATGTGTGGTACTGGTGCTGACCTTACATTACACGCGTTGTCTCTCAACTAGACTTGGCTGTGACGTTTATGATCGAGGACCACCCAGGTGACATCGATTGGGCCCTGTTTCGATCACTCGCCGATCTTATCACGGGATGCGCCTTTGTGCCCACCTCTATCGTGGTCAATGTAGGCTGGGATTCCACTATAGGAAAGGTACGTTATATTTTGGCTATTTTGGTCATCGGGTTTGCCGATTCGGTACAATCGGCGGACCCATTCGGACCCATTCGGACCCATTCGGACCCATTCGATATCCTCACGTCTTTCTGCCCAACCCTTTCCAGATTATTCGCAAGAACAAGATGGCATTCCGAGTACTGAGCAAGCCTACTGATGGACTGATACGGATCGACAAGAGCACCCTCTCGGCCATCATAAGAGGTGTCGCTGATCAGAATCTCAATGCGGGCCTCACATCAGAGCTAAGGGTCATCGATCTGGTTGCCGGTAATATGTTCTAAGGCCATTGCACTATAAGCGTGCCATCCACGTCTACTCTAGAGCAATCGGGAGAAAAGATGGCCTACTTCTGCGATAAGAGGCACTGTTACGTTTGCAGGGCTACGAATAAGAGGTTAAAGGGTTTAGCAAAGCAATTAAAGCACAAGTATTTCCCCAAGTACCTGCCACCCCCCGGATTGGGAAAGAGGCTCGGTCCTCATGGTCTTACGGCCGGGAAGGCCGTGGATGAGGCCGTGGAGTCTCTTATAAGACACAAGCACGCAAAGAATTCCCCAAAGTGGGCACAGGTGCTGGCCAGTCGCGTCCTGAAGGTTCTGAAGCAGGCCGGGATCGTGAAGCTCCAGGCTCAAGAGTGCGTGTGGTCTGAAAAGAGACAAGTCGCAACCGCTATTGATATCAGCGGATGGAGCACAGTGAGTCTCATTCCTTCCTTTCCCCATACGATACGCAAGGTGTTCCTCTAATATCCCCTCTCAGAAAACAAGAACAAAGGCCATCGTGGAACTCAAGTACAGCTCACACTCTCTCAGTAACACAAGATCAATCTACAAAAAGCCAGACCCCAAGCACCCTTACATGCTCAGAGGATCTAAGCAGTATAACAGCATGTTCAACCAGCACATGATGCAACTCAGAGAGACAACAAGGCTCTACAAGAGCAACTACAGGGGAACACCGGTTTCCGCAGGTGTTATGGTCGTGTGCGCGGACGCAGGCATCATGTTTAACAGGCTTAGGTGAAACACCATACTCTCATTATAACCATTTTTAATTTCCCGCTATGTATTTTCAATAATAGATTTTTCGTCTAACCGACTCGAGTACCAGATTACAACATTGTAATCCCCTTACCTATTTTCATACACGTATATATTATGGTACATACGTCCAATACATTGACCCGAAGGGCGCTTTTTGTGTTCCTCCGTTTTAGTAGACGAAAATTCCATTATTGGAATTACATAGGGAGAATTTTAAAATGGTTATAACGCTCCAGGATGGCAAATTTGATACCGTACTTGTATGGTGCACTGGTACATCCTCCGCTGTACGAGTTGATCGTGCTATAGTAATACTTACTATAAGTATCACGCGAGTACCCGAGAGTACATAAGTACTTTTTTGTTACCATTTCGTATAAAATCCCGATTATGAGTACTACGCCCGAAAATAAGAAGACTAATGCGTTCAGTCAGAGGCATTGGAATGAAGCCGAGCGCTTAAATGTGATTCAAATATACAGAGAGGTTTGCGATAAGATCGGGCCAAACAACCGCATACCTGCACCCACCGAGGCGCAAGTAGCCAAGTTCAATAGGGATCTGGTGTGTACTGACAAGTCTGCATTCCTTTATTTACTACAATCGTATCTGACCGACCCTATCGACACTCAGAATCTCACGGGGGTTGACATGCGATCGGCCTCTGGTATACAGAAACAATGGAGAGCCATCCATCAGGATCTCTTGAGTGCAACTGTTAACAAGAAAATGCTTGCTCGTGCAACAGAGTCCGGTCCCTCCGATCAACAGCGTCGGTTGGGCATATGTGCAGAACACAACATACAAGATCTCAACCAACTGGTATCCAAACTCGGTAACGGTGAAATACTCGCACTTGTGACGCGCGGCAAGAAAAAGGAAAGCGAAAAGAAGAAGCCAGAGAATAGCAAGTCCCAGAAGAAGCTCCCCTTTGTCAAGAAGAGCAACAAAGAGCAACAAGTGGTTGTCAGTAAGAAGAGGCAGAGGGACAACAATGATACGGATGTAGAGGCATTGCAAGATGAAATTAAAAGGCTCAGGGCAACCGTCAAAAAGCTGAGGAGTTATAAAGGTGTCTCAGAGGCACTCAGGTACGCTCACAGGTATATCGACGAACACACATCAAATAGAGGCTTTAAGTTCGAGAAGCATGAGCTGGGTAATTGAATTCTCTTCATATCATATCACACTGTGCCACTCTCATCCTCTAACCCAACTCACACGTTAGATGATCTCGTCGATCCGTATGGAACCAAAGTCGTCCCTCTTGTCGGAAGCCTTGCCGCTCTTGTCCGATTTGGGCTTTGGCACAAGATAAAGAGCCAGTGCGTTGAAGTCAAACTTGTACCGTTCGTAGATGTCCTCTACTTTGTTATGGAGCACCCCCACATCTCGTTCATTGAGTGGCTGAGATTATTTAAGAAGGCGTACCCCGATGCTCTGAGAAAACTCAAGAAATTTCTCATCAAAGATAATTTCATAAGTATCATACCCACCCCAAGGGGAATCATGGGTCCGGGGCATTACGAGAATCTCAAGGACATAAAATACATCAACGCCAAAGGCCTGGGGAACGACAATAACCAGACTTGGGACGTCGAGAATATAGATTTAACTCCTCACAATGTCTTCTACAGTTTGTTCCAGCACATCTGGGACATGATCAAGAGCACCGAGGCCAACAGCAATGGGAAAGTCTGTGAATATGACATAAAAAACGTTGTGCTCTACTCGTTTAGGACCTCCAATATGACTGACACGCAGAGGCTCCACATCCAAGAAACACTGGCCTTGTACTCGGAGACAAACCCGGACGAAGATCGCACCCTTTTCGAGGCCTGAAACAAGCCTTTAATCTTAAATTTTCGGGGATGAAATAACCAGACTCTCTTCATAAGTATAAACGTAAAATAATTTTAATGTCAAGCACGTAATGTCTTTATGACCTATGACTGACATTGCCACATCGAATCGTTCATTGCCATGGCGAGCTGCTCTTGTGACTTACAGCCTTGTTATGCTGGCCACATGTATTAACGATCGCTTCAATCACAGACAATTTGCCTTCTCTTCCTTTTGCAAAAACCCTGATCAGGCCGGCGTGTTTGGTCACGTTCACTGCGCAGAACACAGAAAAGAGTGGGAAGACCTCTCCCTCTGGCTCTACAACCTATTCTGGCTCATTCTCCCTTCTCCGAGCCCAGAAATTAAGCTTGTGCTCGCTCACGCAGGCCTCTCACTAGTTGGGTGGTTCAATTGGGTGCTCGTTATAGGCATCTTCTCTGTCGTTACGGTAGCAGTCGGTAAAGCCTACCTTTGGTACAACACACCTCCAAACTATTGTCACAAAAAGGCTTGTTAGGATGGCATCAAAGGGTCCCCTCGCGCCCGCTATAGAGGCTCTCAGAACTAGAGAGCATCAGGCTACCTTTATAAAAGCCGGACAAGGACTCGAAGAATTTGAAAGAAACATTAACACTCTCATTAACAAGTTTGCAGGAAGTGACAAGAGTGCCAAATACAGGATTTTTGTGCCACCTTCACAGGATTCGGCCATGTCAATAAATAAACACATCGGTGCTCCTGCTCCTGCAGGAATATCTGTGATTGAAGTGGTCTCTCCATTGTCAGAATTCCCTCTAGCCGATTGTGTTGATAGATACGTCAGGTCTATAGTAGAAGGAAATGAACGGCTTCTAAGAAAAAATCTGGAAGAAGAACGAAAAGTGGATGGCTTTATCCGAAGAAATTGGGAGCTCCTCGCCGGTATAACAGAATCAGGTAAACAGTACACAATTAGCGCTTACGAGGCAGTCAAGGAAACTCTTATGAAAAAAAATGAAGATACTAACATTGACGAGATTAATCTTGAGAGCGAAGAATTAAAACAAGAAATCAAGGAAACAGAAGCAAGGCAGGGGTTGTGGGATAAATTATGGCGAGCTGCTTCGTATTATGGTCCAGAAAGAGATGATGATGATAGTGATGATGATCAGTGATTATTATATGATTAATTATAACTAGCAATAATTGATCTTAAAATATTAATCTTAATAATGATCTTGTAGAAGGTGTTGTATGTACCCCTCCCTTTCTCAACTTGCTTACCCATTTCAGAAGCCTCAAGTGTCTGCCCTGTATTTTCTTTGTACTTTCTCACAAAAAGCTTCATCGACTCTTCGTACTGTCTTGGAAATATTGTTCTTACTATCACTGCCGACCCCACACCAGCTGCGACTGTTGTTGCTCTAGTCGCAAACGAAACATCTCCACTGAACCACTTATTGAAGAAATTCACGAATTTATCTATCTCCGATTCAGGCTGTGAAGGAGGATTCGGTGCTATTGTAGGGGAGGCACTTGGAGTGCCACTTGGAGTGCTGGGGCCGGCTGAAGGGGAAGCACTAGGGACGCCGCTTGATTCGGGTGAAGGAGTCGGTGTTGAGGCGGGCCTTGGTGCTGCATTGAAAGAAGCAAGCCATTCAGATGGAAAGATCCCATCCTCATTGAATATATTAGTGAAATCCTCGTCACTGAAATTCATTTGATCCCGTATAAAACTCATGTATCCCAGTGCCGATTTTACACCTGTACTCGCGGCTGTTGAAAGAGCTGCACCCGCAAGTGATGAAACGGTCCCCATTCCGGTAATGGAGCTTAAAAGAGTAAAGGTCAAACCCGTCATCCCTACAGAAAGTAAGAATCCCCAGCTAACAAAATGAAAATAACTTTTAAAATACTCGTCATTTTCTCCTTTTAGTCTCTTTTGAACAGCTATATCTATCTTTTTTGAGTCGAAAAGCATTTTCACTTGCAGTTTGTTAATCATCTCTTGTGTAATCTGAAGTCCCCTACCCTCCTTTCGTCTCGTCTCGTCTGCCTTTTGTTCAAATCGTGCAAGACTCACTTCAAGGTTTTTGTAGGCTTCAAGTAGCTGGTCAAGACCTATCGTGAACATTAACTGTTGGAACCTATCTTCGAATTCTCCGGTATCATAGCGGGCTGCTTTGGCCATATTGCAAAGGGGATGAGTGTAGTACTTGTTTGGCACAAACTTGGCGAGATGGTACGTTTGCATGATATTGCTGTTGATTTTGAGAAGATCGACGAGTGCATCGCCGTGTGCTACTTTTCTGTTTGCCATGTACGCCCATAATCCCCATCTATCTTCGGGAATCTCCAAATATGCATTTCCCAGCTTCCGAACGGCTTCTAGACGTAATTCAGCAATCCGCTTTGCTTTGGTTTCTGGGTTGAGTTTGGAACCAAAGAAATCTACAAGAGTTTTCATATCCGTGTTTTTCCCTCTCCATCCCTGCACCTCTCGTGCCGTAGTCATGATGATAGATAGACGAGCTTTTAATAGAATGAAGCGTATGTAATATATACTCCTAGTGTACCTAGTCCAACTTGTCTATCCTGACATGTAGCCATCCTCTTCTTCCCATATATTGTAGAGGCAGTCTTTGCAGTAGTAGCTCTTACCGAGCGAAGGGCCAAAGTCGTGTCTGGGTTTCGGGCACAGGTCCTTTAAGCAGACAGTATTGGCAGGTGGGGTTGGAGCTGGGTTGGGACGGATGGGTCTAGGTTGGGGAATTTGAATGACTTTGGGAGAAGACATGATGGTGTACCTTAACACTTTAATAATTTTAGTATTAATATAGGCCACTCTAGTAGATAACCTCCAATGCGCGTTGCGTGCTATTGGCGGGCCACTTTACGGCTTTAGCAATAGAGCTGACAAATTCCGTACTTGAAGACGCCTGTTAGTGTCAGTACCAGGGTTCCGGTATTGTGGCAAAATCAGAATATTGGGAGTATTTATTCACCAAATTTGTAATACTTACATCCACGTGTATTGGAGATCCGATTGTTCTCTCGCTCTTTCCGTCTTCTTTGAACGTTGGGACGAGGGTTGCGTTTCGTGTCCTTTGCAGAAAGTCTGGCAGAATGGATTGTGATAGCATTATGCACAATGGGGCAACGTTTGAGAAGTCATTTGTTATGTATTTGAAGAGGATCGGGGAAGGCTTTGCGCGCACGAAAATTGGCAATAAGAAGGTACTTAACATACATGCATCTTGCGGGCGTAGCCGTGTTACAATCTGTAGTGTGATGGTGTGGTGTAATGGTCGTTGTGTCGTTAGAATACGGAAGAGGAAAGTGCACCCCCCAGTCTTACTTCGAATAGTGGTTCGCTTGTTGTTGGGCTATTTTTGGCCTTTGTCGCGAATCCGAGTGACATTGGGGGCACCTCCAAATCCACCTGTTCCCCACCTTCCCCTACTTCAATAAAGTCTGTGATGCCCATTTACCAGTACTTATCCCTTTTCTATATACCGTTTCAAAAGCTCGTCAAAGACTTTTTTGGTGGACTCAAGGATTATTGTGTGCGCGAGGCTACAACCAACTTCAAATCGAGAAGAAATCAAGAACATGATCGAGCGCGCGCTCCGGAGCGTGGGAGGAGAGAGATGCCAGACGAGATAATCAATCAAGTGTGGAGAGTCAAGATCCAGGATCAGTCTGATACCTCGGGAGGCAAGGTAGGACTAGACAATGAAGACGAGTGGGTGTGTGTCGATAGTCTAAACGGCAAAGTGTTTAGGATTGATAAAGCTCTTCGGCACTTGTGCGCTTTGATGGACTATGTAAGTTGAGGCGCTCTTAACACGGCTAATCTTCTTGTCTTGCTAACTTTAATTGAGATCAGAACGTCACCAGTGGCACCACTGGCATGATGCGTTATCCCGAAGAGGCAATATCATCCTGGGCTCCTGTAATCGAGCCTATGCTCAAGCACATGCAGGGCCGATGGCTGGACATGTGTAATAAAGGATTAAAGGACAATTTCACGCATTTCATCAAGATGTACGATTGGGACCTTATAGAAAAGGACGCCAATGTGTTTCTCCGGCCGTTGCCGTCCATGACCAGCGACACTGGTTACCTCAGTCGCAAAACCTTGAAAGTCAAGTATGTCGTATCTAGAGCGGACTGTGATCTCGACAGGACCCGAATAGGCCTTGGGGTGGCCTTTGTTTACAACGACCTATTGCACCAAAGGGGTTATACTTGTAATGAGGAGATTTGTAGATCGTCTGCGGATGTAATCATGATGACACCAAAGGGCCTTGTTATGAGCAACCGAGAGGGCGATGTGATCATGTAAGCGCGTTCCTGTTGTAATGATCCGAGTGCTCCGTGTCTCACGTGCACTGGTTGTGTTTTCGAATGGCAGAGACGATTCCTGGATTAATTCCCCTCGTTTGAAACGACTGGCCGGATCCATCACCCGAGTGGGCACTGTTGTCAGGTTTGAACTTGTCAACAACAGGGTAAGTTGCGTTGCGTGTCGACTGAATTCAATTCTCGTCATCTCATGGGTTATGTTGTATCTCCTGTCAGATCCTGAGTGTGCTCGTGAATCGCGAGAGGGTGGCCGTACTGAACGTAAAGACGCTCGTCAGCAGGTGCAATGCACACAGGACCTCTTCGTTGGGCTTTGTCGGTATTGTGCGGTTTCAGTGCTACGGTATAACCAGGATAGAGACGAAGTGAGTCCCTTTTTGTGCTCCCCACGACGTCCAGTCCCTACTAACACCCGATCTCAGCAATGAGATTCTGGGCAATGCCAACTTTCTGAACCCCGACAGGGCGCTCGTTCATGTAAAAAAGGGAAACATTGGAGACAAATGGTTCATTCAAAACATGTCGTCTTACAAAGGGAGGTTCAGTCCATGGTCGGAGGCCATGGCCGCAGACACGTGTTATAGGCACGCCACGCGTCATATGATGCACCCGCATGTGCCCAACAGTGCCATACTGGGCAAGTTCGGGCACGCAATGAAAACACTCGTGTCTATGCCCATGTACCGCCAAAGATTGGACCGCAAAGGAACTCTGGTTGATGATGTAAGAGGAGCCTGATCAGTGTATTGCTTTGATTGCCCGTTCATCTCAGGCTGTATTGCGTTTAGGTCAACTACACTCTGGGCCTCTGTAAGGGAGAGCCGCGTCTCGTCGTCATGTTGAACGTGTATCCTGCTAGGCCCATCAACGAGTGTATTATCAAGCATCTTTTCGGGTAAGCATTGGGTAACATAGGCACTTGAGACACAGCCCTTCTCATTCTCGTCGTATCACTTTATGATGCTAGATCTCCGGATAATCTTAGGACACTGGTCCATCACAGTGCTCTGTTTGTGCACATCTGCATGGAAAATAGCCTGATCCACGGGGACTTCTTTCTTCGGAATGTCGTGTACCGGCCCGAAAAGCTCACGTTTATCGACTTCGAAAGGGCCGAAATGGACATCGAAGGCGACAGACTCGGGATGGTGTGGGTGTCTGCCATGTGCGGATACTTTATCGAGTTTATATACAAGGCATGTGCTACCAAATCTTTCACGACCAAGACGCCAGAAGGGTTGGGTGTGATTAGCATGATATCGAAACTTAACACGATACTGTCCACGTGCCTCAAAACGCATTCCCTCTTCTCGTTTGGGAAGGATTACAAGGGCATCATGATCAACCCTTCTGTATGGGAGAAATGGATTATAAGCGTAAAGGAAGAAGAAGTGCTTCGTCGCGGTGGCCTCCAGGAACTCTTTAAAGCCTGTTTCGGTTCAAACTTCCGAATTAAACCCCCCACACTGGAGGAAGCCAACATAACCAAGGCCAGTGCCGAAGCAGTAGTGTTTGCTTTATTGGAGCTGTGATTAAAATTTAAATTTCATTCCAGTGTAATCCCGTATGTGGCCCTGCAATACACATCTGCATACTGGTCGACACACCTCTTCGCGCTTGCGCGAGCCTTGTGGTTGCTCTTTGGGAATGACTCCAATACGTAATCGAGGACATCACACTTCTTTATCGGCCTTAGAGAGCACCCTCCTTCGTCAATAAAGAGTTCATTTTTGACGTCAATGCCCGGATCGTCGAGTATCACGTCAAGAGACGGCACCGGGATCTTGAGGATGTCGCAGGCGGAAATAAGACCCTCGTGTTGGGCCCAGACTGCAATTTCTCTGGCCATAACATCACTGGACTCGCCGAGCTTCATGTGTTTCGTGATGTGCTCCTTCATGTTATCAATCGAAACATCTTGCTGCTTGCCTGTGTTCAATGTGATGTGAGAATAGGGACGGGGTTGATGCCAAGTTCGGGTATGACTTACTCAGGGCTCCCATGGCTGCACTCGCCGTAATGCAGGTTTCGGTTCTGTAGAGTCTGAGTGCGAAAGACATGAGCATGAGCATCACAAATCCACCGAGATGGCCCTACCCACTTACAGAGTCTTGACATCCGTGACATTCAAGGGAAGAACGTTCTTTTTCTTTGCAAACATCTCTGCCCTCTTGTTGACCTCTATGATGCGATCGGTGCTCCTGTGATCATACAGGACCGATATCTCGTCCCTATCGACCTTGAGTGTCTTCTCTCTCATGATGTCGTCGCCCATTACCGTGAGGATGGTGTAAACGGGATCCTTTCCATCTTCTTTCTTGACACTCTTGATCTCCGACTTGCGCTTTTGATAAATCACATTGTCTCCGTCTTCAAGTATGAAAATGTCCTCTTCATGGGGCCACTCCACAAACCGATGGGCTCCATCCGGAAAGAGGGGAAGCCGGGCCCACATCAAAAGCGTGAGCATCCAGTAGGGACTGGGCTGGGCACTGAGTGCTCTGTACATGTATGTCTGGATAGCGGGAATCAGTGTCGCAGTATAGCACTCGCACCATATCACCATACTCACCCTTAGGAACGTCTTCACGATTTTGCCCATCATGAGCGTTTCGTGAATATGACCAAGATCCTTTGCCTTATTGGCAAGAGCCTTGTTCAGAACAATAACCTGTGCCTTTCCAAGGAGCATCCCATCATTGACCTGGATGTTGTCGTACACAGTCTCGACATAACAGGAATGCAGCCTGGACGGAAAGACCAAAACGGACACCCATGCTTCACCAAAGGCCTCTTCTCCAATCTCGGCCTCAACGAGCTCAACGGCCCTTGATAACACCTTTGTCGTCGTTCATGTTGGGGAAACGGTGATCAGATTTGGAGTTCGGGGATGGAATCGGGAACGACAGAGACATACGGAAAGCGTGTTGGATCCCTCAAGACTCGGACCAAAGATGAGAGTCGTGTCTTCGAGCTCCCCTAACCTCTTTGACGCCACACTCTTAATGTCATCCCAGTACTCCCCTTTGCCGGTGGGGCAATACACAACAACATCGGGCTGCTTTGTCTGGGTGCTCACGGAATCGATGAACTTTGCCCAACGCCTCGAACGCTCGGTATTAATAACACCATCATAGTTGGTCATGTCGGCAGAGTCTACAATCGAAATAATAACGTGTCTGGAGTCCATACTGTACAATACACAATACACAATACAATTCAGGCTCGGATAAAGTACATATATAACTACATACATACGTACAAGAAGTACCGTCATGGGAAACCTTACCTCTAGGACTCGAGTGCCAAAGCCACCGTCTTACGCGGTTGATAGTAATCAGTGCACTAACGAGCATAAGGATATAATTGACAGGGTTCTCAAGAAATACATCCGCTTTGTCGACAAGCTCTACATGAACCAGTATCTGAACGAAAACTTCAGGAAAGAGTTACAGATTTTACTGAAATTAAAAACGGATAGAATGGCGTGCAAAGGGACACTCGTCCTCCTGTGTGGACTCTATGCAGAACAGCTGGCAAAACATGGCCGTGTTACGGACTATTACACCGAATCGCCGCTTTACATAAGGGAAGAAAATTAGGGATGTAGTGTGTCGTTCCTTATCATTAAAAGAATATAAGCCGCCAGATCTACGCAGGGGGAGGCAGATGTAGTCAATATCATACAACAATTAATTTCATGCTACAGCCAGTGCGAACAAGGCTTACCCTCATCACTCGTGAAGTCCGTGAAGTCGCAAGCCTGCCTGTTGTACTCCACACTCTCACACACACCATGTGTTCGTCCGAACATCAAGCGAGGTTCATCCAACCAAAGCCTCACACTGCAATTTGGTCCTTTCCCTTTCAGACACTTCTTTTTGTGAGCCTGTTTGTATGTCTTCACAACTCCCGCCTCGCGGAGACAGGGCTTCAACTGGGGACCCAAGAGCATTGGGGAATTATCATATCGTAGAGGGGGCTTCCTCACACGGTAACAGCCGCGCATGTCGGCTTATATGATTGACCCAAAATAGGGTATAAGCAAAATAGCATATAAGTAGTACACATGGTACATTTTTGTATACTGTACGAAAATCAGAATCACACATGCAATAGGTATATAATAACCTTTACACAAATACGCATAAAGGTGCATACAACATGTCAGACGAAGAGGAGCGCCGAGCCAAAGCCGAAGAGCAAAAGCTTCTCGACACGCTTCCCAAAGAGAAGAAGAGGGCCTACCTCAAAGAAAAGGTGAAGCTTGCTAAGCAGAGGAACGCCAGAGTTGGCTTCGAGAAAAGACTGGCGTCCCTCTCGTATGCTTACAAGTGTGGAGAAAAGGGCCGATTGCAGTCCGACGAAGGTTTGAACATGACTCCAAGCAAAACATTTGACCCCAATGACCCAAAAAGCTTTCAAGGGACACGCCTGGAGGACTACATTTCAAGAAACTGTGGCTCCATTAAACGCCAATACGACAAGGCAGTTGATAAATTGTACGAGCAATCATAAATTTAAGCTCTTATTATCTCTTTTTTAACTGAATAACAAGTACATAAGCACCCGTATCACATATGCTATCCGAATAAAAATTAATCGATTCGATTTCTGGCCCTTTATCCTGGAGCCATTGTATAAATCTATGCTCAACCGGCTTTCCGATTTCCTGATAAGGGAAGATGATTTTCGTGTCTATTCTTATAATCTTTTTGATGTCTTTCCCGTATTTTCCCTTGATATATGCAAAAAGAGCGCCTTCAAGCTTTGGAGAATCTTCGTTATAATATAGAGGAAGTATGGGCTCGTACATGCCCAATAGGGCTTTGGCGAGGTTCTGGTACTCTCTGCTCATTTCGTCCCATCGTGTTCCATCGACCACACTTACGTTAATATTCTTTCTGTTACCATGAATGATATCGCTCATAAGAGCGCCCAGTTCCCCATTTCCATTTGTGAACTTAAGAAGGCCCATAGGCCCGGCGGCTGTAACGACGTGTTTGTAGAATTCGGCGACTACGTGATTATTGTCTTCGGTGGGAGGAGAGTAGATAATGCGCTTTGGTCCGCCTTTACTCATGTCATTGCTCATTCCGTCTGTGAATTTCCTTCCCTCGGTTGTTTGGTATCTTGGGGCCTTACCATTATGTGATACACCCCTTTGATCTGGATGGACAAAGCCTGTGCCCTCTCCGATCATCACAGCCAATTTATCCGTAGACACTATTGTCTCTTTCCCAAGTTTGATGCCCCATTCTTGTAGCGTATGATTAGGTATGAGCATTGCGTACATGTGAGCCATGTAATGACCAGTGTCTCCCTTTGAACCACTCGTAGCATCCGCTTGGGTGGCAGTTCCGAGGGTCATGAACGCAGTGTAATACTTTGCAAACTCTTTGAGTTTATTGAGTTCCAAATCATCAAAGTCTTGACTGATGAGATCCCTGAAGTTTGTCACAATCTCCCTTATTGATTTTGAAGGAATCAAAGTTAGATTTCGGATGAGGGAGAAACGAGCGGTATCGATCCACGTACCAAGCCGCGTCCTCACAATCGCCCAGACCTCTGACTCTTAACGGCCCAAAGCATTCTGCGGGCTTTTTTGGCAAAGACGGATCCTCCTCGGGGCTATATCTTGTGCGGTTCACATGGGCACTCAGTGTCCATGTGAGGAGAATACTCTTTTCATCATCCCCTAAATCGCTAAACGATTCGGTGTATTCCAGACACCGACTGGCCAGTTTCATGGATTGCTTGAAGAAAGCCTCGCTCGACTTTGCTTCGGGCCTGAGGTGGGGAAACAGCCAACCCGGAACACTTATCTGTGCCCCAAAAACGAAATAGGGCCAACGAACGTACTGTATGAACCCGACTGCATTCCCACCAGTACCGGGACCCCCAATAGCGGCTTTGGCTCGATCGACAACCGGCCATGAGATTTGTCCCTTGAGCTCAAAGTAGCGGTCTATGTACCGGCTCTAAGGTGATGCGATGTTAACTTTCAATAATGGGCAAGAGAAAGGGGCGAATGAGACTGACATTCGCATTGGTGAGACTGGCGGCAATGACTGGCTTGATGTCGTATCCGTAGATTGAAAGCTTGCCACTTGGCCGAGGGTTGTATGCTCGTTGTATGGGCGCACCAATCATCTGCTGGCTGAGAAGTGTCTTTGTGTGGAAGTACGAGTTGCCCACGAGTCGACGGTCTGGGCCTGTATTATAGATACTGGCACCAAGAACGGTACTGCCTTTGGGCCTGTTATCAATGGCCTCTCCAACATTACTGTACCAGCGTCGCGGTAATGTAGAGTCGGCACTTTTGTTCCAGTAAAAGCGCACATGGGTCCTGTGGGCCCCCGGAGTTCCGCCGATCGGAGCGAAGAGCTCCACTGTGTGTGACATTATATAATAACTTTAATAGAAGCCCGTTGTATATAGGAAGAAGGGGGCGAACTACCTAAATGGTCTTTAGGGCACAATAGACTCCCGCATGGAACACTACGTAGTGCAGTGCGGGTACCCATAGCCAGGCGGTGGCCGTTTCAAAGTCGCTTTCGGTGACCGTTGTGGCAAACCCAGAGGCCAGGACCCATCCTCCGGCCGCCACACAGGCCGAGCTACCTGCAAGTATCCCGTCTTTCGGTTTCAATTCGGCAACCGCGCTCTCGGCAATTGAGCCAATCCAGGCCACACACAGGCCAATCCGCTGGTACGGAGGAATGCCAATCCCTTCCTCCCCAAACAGGAGGACCGTGTAATAAACGTAACAGGAGCACGATACGAACAGGGAGGTACTGTAAACGACTTTGTTAATGGGATTACTAAGGTATCCCGGGACCAGAGTCTTGTGATTCGAAGACGAAAAGAAAAAACTTCTCAGCCCAATCAGGGCCGGTGTTACGAGCAAGAGCGGCGAAAGCCCAAACGCAATGCATACGGCAGAGGCCAACGACACAAACAACAGGATAGAGCCTCCCATGCTTCCACCGGAGATGTGGAGGATGATACTCTCCTTTCTCGAGAAGGAGGGCGACTGTCTCTCCGTTATTAGGTTTATGGGTGTGTGCAGGCTCTTCAGGGCAATAGTGCACTCTTCCAAGAAGCTCGTTCGGGTAAGGACTGCCTTGTTCGTGTCCCCACCTTATGATGTTGCGTACTGAACCGCTTTATACCTAAGATATGTAGGCCCTACATTGTCCTTTCCGCGAATCCTTGGACGAGATGCTCCAATCCGGTTCTTACCAAGCCCAATGTAAAGACAATGCTTGCCAGGACACCCCGGGGTGCCAGTAAGAGCATGACATGCGTAACCTCGCTCTACAATCCGGAAGACCGCATCACAACCGCGGTGTTGGATCAGTTGGAAGGCTATTTAGTGAGCGCAGCCGAGCATTGTGGCGTACTATATACTTTAGCATACATAGTTCACATATACGAGGTGGTGCTTATAACAACCTGTCTAAATACGGGCAAGAGGCACGGAGTCTTCTCCCATCCGCATATACCCAAAGGGGCCCGTTCTTTGGTACACACGGATTCGGGAGTCTGCATTATCGACACAAACCGTGTCGTGTGGCACTGTCGAGCCCCTTTATTATAAACCTCAATCACTCTAATAATTAAACCACAGTATGTCGTTTGGTCTTCCTATTGGTTATCAGGGCGTGCCCTCCACTGCGGGAACTGGCAATGGCTTTGGAACACCAGCCCCAGTCTCCATTGGGCCGGCTGCTGGCCAGTACGGAGGTGTCTCATCTAGCATACCAGCCCCAGTGTACCAGAACACAGTCGGGCCCAGATCAAACGTCCGATATCAGGTGCAACCACAGGTAAGCCTTGGACTGACTCTGCTCATATTCAATCCCGTAGTCGCCCTTGTCGCTCACACAAGTCTCCCCTAGGTCACAGTGGCATGCAAGCCGGGATTCCCACTACCAGACGATACGAGACGGAAGGACTATCTCATGAGCATCTACAAGACTCGCAATAATAGACACTATCTCGAAGACAGAAAGTTTAACTTTGTGGGAATGGCAGTGGCCGGACTGCAACAAATTAACAGATCACTTCGCGCTCTTGCGGTTACGGGAATCATAGAAACCAGCCTTGACGAATACCTGACCAGCACAATCGATGACAAAAATGATCCCGCAGATGTCTACAAACACATCAAACCTTACGGAGTGTACAACAATAGAGGAACACACGACGGCCAAGATAAATTCGCGGCCATCACAAATTCAAACGTCGGAGACAGTAAGTGTTAATGCTTTAATACACTGCCAACCCTTGCCCAAATTAAAATCCAACCCTCTCAGTCATTGGCGTGAACGTCTCAAACTATTGCTTTATGAGAGACAGTAAGCATCTTACCGTTACTCGTATCTTCACTGTACCATTTCTTACCATACTTCACTCCGCTTCACAGTATGGGGAGTGGATATGAGAACCGGTGATCTGCTCGAGCTCTGGTACGGAAGCACGGTTGATGCCGACACTGGGATCCAATTCGTCCAGATCCTCCCAGTCATTGGATGCACAGATATTGGTGTTGATGGGGAACGGAAACCCCCCGATTGGTTTGCAGCCAACTATGGAAAGAGCAAAGATACCATCTATTACAGGTTCCTCCAACAAGTCAGGGGCGGGAGAGCCATCAGAGTGCCCATTGGACAACTCTGGGCCACACCCAATCATCATCCATTCCAAAGTCTGGGAAACCTCAAGAACATTGTCGGGTGGGACTCGGATCACGTCGACGAGGCTGACAAGTACACCATCGGTAACGTGGCTACGGACGCAAGCAAGGTCTACAAGAATATTGAAGTAGAGCTTAGTCCCTGTAGAATGCACGATTTTATCTAAGTAAAGTAAATGCTAACTTAATCCGAACGAATCAACAAATGCACCCCCCCATGCCCTCCACATCCTCGTCATTCGGGTTCTCGAGTGTAACAGATACCAGATCCAGATCCTCTTCTTCTGATTCCAGTGAGATCTCTACTAGTGTTTCCCCTACTCTCCGAAATAAATTATCTACATCCTGTCCCGTCTTGGCCGAGGTCTCCACATACAACAGAGACCCTGCGGAGGCCACCTTGAGGGCATCGGTTTTCGCTATCACACGCTTGTCAACAAGATCAATCTTGTTTCCTACCAGTACCAACAGCTCGGCAGAAGACTCGCGCCTTGCCACATCGATCCAGTTCTCGGCCCTCTCGAGGCCATGCTCATCCGTCACGTCATACACAACGATAACCACATTTGCGTTTCGCATATAAGAGGGGACCAAACCTGTCACTCGGTTGTTAAGTGTTAGAGATCAATTTGAACTTCAAAGGAATAAGGGAATGCAAACTACGACACACTCTTGAATCGCTCCTGTCCGGCAGTATCCCATATATGAAGGCGGATCGTGTGGTCCTTTACCCGCATCACGTGAGATATAAAATCCACTCCTATTGTGGCCATGTACGAATCACTAAACTCATTGTACATGTATCTCATAAGAATGGACGTCTTTCCTGCACTGTGCTCCCCCACAATGGTGACCTTCTTCTTGCTTGTGTTGAGAACATCATACGCCATTGCACGGCCCGCCTTTTTCATACCATCACGCACTTATTTTATAAAGGAGTCTATTTCTAAACTCGGTTTCTTACACACCAATTGTTGTCTTGCTTTAATTTAGGTTTAAAACTTCATACCATTAAGAGTGCGTTTACTGGCAAAGGCAGAGACCACCTTGGCCTTGACCGGCTCCGGCTCTGGCTCAATGACAGAGGTCGATTGGTCAATATCAAGCATGAACGTATCCAGTGAAGCCCCAATCTCGGCGTCAACGCCCGTATCAACAGGCCCTGTGGACTCTGTATTATCGAGACCCCTGAGGGTGAGCATGGCCGCATAAAACTCGAAGAAGTAGGCCACAAGGGCAATAGCCGCAAGAGGCGAGAGACCATCCTTGGAGTGGTGGTTAATTCCGGTTTTAAAGAAAGACTTGACCTGTTGGAAGTCGTACTTGTCCTCATCATCCGAACGCGTCATCCCACCGTCTTTGAGAGTGTCGGAATCAGTGCTTCCGTATGCAACCCAGAAAGTAAGTCCAATGGTGGTGGCCACAACAGCGGCAATGGCCCATGGAACGGCTTTCAGAGTATACGAGCCCCTGAGTGTTTTAGCAAAGGAAGTATCGTGTGCCACATTAAGGTAGACGGCGAGAATCAGGTGGACTCCAATCAAGACGTATGAAATAAGAGAGAAGATGGCCCAGACGAAGATAGATGAAGTCGGGCTAAAGGTATCCCAGAAGTTGTAGTCGACACAGACATAGCTCTTCTCGGTACCACCGACATGGCGTTCATCCAGAGTGGACGAACCGCACACCTGAGTGTAGCCGACCGTAAGAGGGAGCTTGGATCTGATAAGGACGGAAAAACAAGGGTAAGCATACAGACAAGGCCAGTCACAAACAAGCAAACACACTCACTCTTCCTTTCCTGTGTACGGGACATCAAATATGACATCCTCTGCGCATATGTTGTTATCATCCTTAACCTGCCCAGACTTGACATGACAGCAATACACAACATGGCAGATTTCTTGTGTCAAGTGGTACTTGTTCTGTAAATCACTGGTGTACTCGGGCGTACGACTGCAAGGCTTTCCCATGTGCTCGTGGGCCACAATAGCACCGATGCACTTATCATCCGTAGCCGCGTCACCCGTTCTCTTGAAGTTGGTAGACTCTGATTGCAGACTCCCAGTGGAATCGTCGGTGTGACAATGAGAACACTGATTGCGCACAGACCCGTGAATCTGGCCACCCGAAGCACTCGTGGTCGTGGCTGACGTCAAGAGCTTGCGGCCCGTAGAAGGAATGGCCATCAGTTCAGTGGTTTCCCTTCTCCTTCTGGATCCGGATGCGCACACAAAATCACTGTCTTTGCGGGTGTTGAGATTAATACAGCCATTATTTCGGTTACCCGAGGTCACATGCGTCACAGACCCAAGTTTCACGACAGAACCATCCGAACTCGCAACCGTCTGGTTCACAATCCTCACTTGCCGATCAGATGCTGTGACTTCGGAGGGCTTGAACGTACCGCACAGCCACACCACTTTTTTTGGATCTTGTGGGACAATCTCATCAATGGTCGTAAAAAGAGCCTTTTTCTTTTCGCGATCATAATACCAAAGACCCCTGTCGTTCCAATCAGCAAGATTCATGAGAATTTCGCCGCTCATCTTTGTAACCTGGGTTGCTCCGTTTTCAATAATTGCGTTATCGCTTATGGGCGGTGCGGTGCCAACCGCTTCCCAGGGGAAGTAGGTAGGGTTTGCAGTTGGAACACCATCAACATCAACGAACCGTAGGTCGTGGTCATCGTCGGCTTGTGGAGCGGGATTACCACTCAGAGAGTGAGTGAAAGTAGCGTCCTCGACGTTATACGTATTAACATCGTCTCCAAAATTAATTGGAAGTTCGGTTGATACCGGCGTTACACCGTCGTCGGCTAATTCGTTTCCGGATGGGTAAACTGTATTTTCCGTTGCGTACTTTTTCATTGTAAATTTGGTCATACCGGTTCTCTTCTTTAACCTCAGAATCGTATTGTCGACATCAGCAGTGACTGGGACTACATCATTTGTATCGTCACAGGGTTCCCTATCATACTTTGGGTAAATCTGAAATGTTGTTGTACCGAGGGCGTCCGGAATTTTAACACAGTAATCTGTGTCCAATTCGAAGCCAGCAGTGGGAGTAGTGTACGCAGCAATACCATGAGGCTGACCCAAAGACAGTTGAATTACATCCTTATTTGAAAGCCCGTGATTAGTTAGGGTTGTAAAGAGATCACCAGTGTCTGTTGCCCCTACTGTTCCTGCCACCTTTTCAACCAACATGCCATTTAGGTAATCTGTTACTTCTGTAGGTTCTGTACGAAATTCTAATACATTATTAGTACAAGCCCCAGCAACAGTTGGAGATGTTACTGAGAATGTAAATGTAGTACCATCTACCGTTTTAACACAATAATCTTTGTTGGGCACAATCTCGTCTGGATTGGTAGGACCATTGAGGTCTGTCATTGCCCAAGGGTTTGAATTACTAATAAAGCGAACAATTTGGTTTTCTGCCAAGTTGGGATTATTTTCTGCTGTGAACACAGTCGTAGAGGTCGTAGGGGCGATTTTTTGTGCCGCATCAGCCGGAGCCGGAGTCAACTCGGGTATAGGATATACGTCCATTTTCTCTCCCAATTTCATGGGAGTGTTTACAGGACCATCTGTGTTAACCTGATAGAACCCAAACTCTGGTTGTTTAATAATCTCATACACCGGATTCAATTCTCCGTGCTCTAGCGGGCTGAATGTAATGTGATCAGCACCAGTCCCAGACCATTCAAAGTAGCCATCGGTGTTGGTGCTTCCTGTGGTAACGTATGTCAAGTCGTTGTTCTGGGCGTTGGTATCTTGATCATCGAGACCGCCATCAATATCACTACACTTGAATTTCGTATAGTCGCTATGCTTCAGATAGCTCGGGTCTGCAATCTTGCGAATCGTAAATTCGAGTCTATTATTATCGCCATCAAGGTCTTCCTTCTTTGAGACACAGAAGAGTTCTCCGTTAACTCTGGGATCCAGCCCTTGACTCTCGCCGCGGATAGTCTGTGATACTCTGAACACGTCATCCACTGCAAGTTTGGTAGATTTCGAGCACCGCAATGTGTTGGCGCCCATCCCATTAGCGGGATCGCCTTCCCCAAACGTACAACTGTCTTTGGAGAGAAGGTACTCGCGTCCTTTATCGTTACTATCTGCATGATGTTGACCGACCCAGTTCGTTTGGGGGTTGTCCGTGCCTTGGTTGTTGGCATTCGTAATTTGCCTAAATTCACACTCCACGGATTCTGAACCAGAATAGGCAACTGGTGTATCGTCATCAAGCCCCTGGAGTCGAAATTTCCATTTTCCGGTTGTGACTGTGCTTCGTACGTCACGGATGCGGTACTCAATGTTTGACTGAGCCCCACACTTGACGCAATTTTTTGTGCACACAACACTGTCGCCTTCATCAATAGTGCCTTTGTTGGTGGTTGTCTTTTCAAAGAGGCTGCCGTCATTGGTTGCGGTAGCTGGGATGGCCAAAAACGGATCCACTGTCCATTCTCCCTCCTCATCTTTAAGGGCCTCGATTCTTCTTCCGAGTGCGTTACACGTACCGTAGTACCCAGATGGCATCTCAGCATCAAGGTCAAGAGCAATGACACTGCCGGCCTCTATCTTAGCATCAGCGGATGTGCCCAAATCAAGAGGAAATTGAAATTCTCGACATGCCGAGCACCCTATACTCTCCCCGTCTGTAAGAGGGGTTGTATCGACTGAATTGTAAGTGGCCTTCCTCTGGGAGCAGTCTGACTGGGTGCTTGGCACAGCAACAAAGTAAGGACCCAATTTACCAAGAGTGCTCAAACTGGGATAA
>Ga0209634_1000238_pt1 | contig 43041 bp, 38 predicted proteins | sample LinPmetageLP40_FD_184043 | JGI IMG/M metagenome (GOLD analysis project Ga0209634, IMG submission 184043) | Marine viral communities from the Pacific Ocean - LP-40 (SPAdes) (version 2) | ecosystem: Environmental > Aquatic > Marine > Oceanic | place: Pacific Ocean | collected 2010-08-26 | reverse complement strand
CCTGCGCGCGGGAGGCGTGACCAGACCTTCGCCTTCGACCGTTTCGCGCAGATGAACGCCACCCGCTGGCGTCGTGCGCCGTGTCACCAAACCCGGCGTGGTGGAGCGGAACCGCGTCCGTGTTCCGATGCCGGGCGAGCGTTCTGATCGTTGAGACTCGGACGCCCTGCCCAGTCGTGGGGCGTGATCGAACCCCGACAGAAGCGTCAGCGCCGCATCATAACGCGCCGTGACTTCGGCCTCAGACAGTTCCATCGCATCGCCCGACAAGCTCATCCCACATCCCTTCTGTACGTTTCAAATATCCCCGCGTGCGGATCCGGCCTCACTCCTCCGCCCGCCACAGACGCCCCCCGCCCACGACATACTTGATCACGTCCGAAAATCCCGCTGCAGCGGTCTCGGTCATCGCCTGATAGACCCGTTCCGGCAGGATGGCGGCGCGTTCGGTGTGCGTCGCACCTGCTTCGGGGCCTTCCAGACCCGGCAGATCCCAGACCTGTTTGTCGACGGTGGAGAACCAACCAGCCTTTTCCTTTTCGACGCGCTTGGACTTCAGCGTCTCCAGCGTCCAGGCCAGCGCCCAATCCTCGCCCGCAGGTGCGCGCGCCGCCTCAAGCACCGCGCCCAACCCTTCGGTCTGAAGCGTGAAGGCCGACGAATACATTGGGCCGACCGTCAGTCGCAGCAACCGCTTAGGATTCAGACCTTCGAAATCGTCATCAAAGCCCTTGGCGACCGTTACCAGTTTCAGATCGGGGAGTGCCTGCGCCATCAGATGGCCCTGCACTCTTGCCAGCCGCGCGAAATCCTGCGGCAAGGGTCGACGACCGTTATCCTCGATCTGCATCAGCCAGATCACCGGCAGGTTGCGCTGGCCATCCCACGCCGACCAATGCAGGAGATAACGCGCGTCTTCCGTCGCCAGCGTTTCGATCTGAACGTCGTTGCGCGGCCAGAACAGATCGCCATTCCGCAACTCGTCCAGATAAAGCCGCTGCGACATCGCATATTGCAGATCGGTCGGGATGCGGCGCTCGCCGACGATGGTGGCGATCATCGCTTCCTTCAGGTCGTCGGCCGCGGGCAAACGGACCAGCGCATCCGCCGCCTGCGCCGCATCCGATGCCATGGACAGCAATTCCCGCAACACAGGAAAGCCGGATGCGTGTCGATCCACCGTCAGCGAGCCCAGAAACACGCCGGTGTCGCGCCCGGTCATCAGATACTTGTGGCTGAGTGCGCGGAAGGTGCGGTTCAGGGCGGTCAGATGGGTTGAGACAGCGGCCAACTCGACGCGGTCCAGCTTTCCCCGCGCCTCCATCTCACCTGCGATGCGGGGCAGATTGTCCAGGATGCGCTCGAACTTGGCGAAGTACCGGCGGGCCTGGCGATTTTCCTGCAGGCCGACATGATCGCGGACAAGGTCTTCCTTGAGGGTCATCCGCCGTAGAGATTCTTGTCGTGCTTTTCGACGATGGCGCTGAACCGTCGGGCGAACCGCTCATCCGCCTTGGCCTTGGCCTCCAGTACGTCACGGGCGAAAACCATATGATCTTCATGCGCCTCCAGCATTTCCGCCATGCGGGTATTGGTGGCCGCGCCGATAGCGGCCATTGCTTGTTGCGCTTCCTGATCGGTCTTCACGCCGATCTCGTTGATGCGGTGGGCCACGTCCTGCTGCTGCGCCGTTTTCAGCGACTTGGATAGCGCGTCATACAAAACAACTCGCTGCCTGGTGTCCGTCTCCAGCTTGTTGATCAGAACCATCTGTGTAGCCGCCTGGTTCTGCAAACTGTCGACCCATGTCTTGCCCTTCTCGATATACCGCTCCAGCGTCTGCGAACGAGCCAGAGCAACCTGCTCTTGCTGAACCAGATCGTTATGGCGCGTGTTTGCCTCTGCCAATTCGGTCTCCAGCTGGGTGCGAACCGAGGCATCCTGTTCGACGCTGATCTTGTTCTCCAGCTCGATCAAACGAGGATCCATGGAAACGATCTCGGCGCGGATGCCTTCCAGTTCCGAAACGGCGGCTTCCCGATCAACCAGCGTCGTCGACAGGTTCGTCTCGACCTTCGATTTCTGCTCGTTCAGCATCGCAAGTTGCCCTTCCAAAAGGCGCGTGATCGTGTCGGATTTGGAAATCAGATCCTGTAGCTTGTCGTCGATACTGGCGGAGCGAAGCCGCTCCTGCCGCATCGCCTCCGACTTGCCGCGCGCGAAAATGCCGATGAAGCTTTCCATGCCGGTCTTGGTCCGCATCTCATCGAAGTCCTTGGAGAACCCCGCCGTCACGTCATCCAGCCCCATGATCAGCTCGGCAATGTTCGCGTTCATAGTGTCAGTATGGGCGTGCACATCTTCAAGCGTCGCGTTTTCCACGTCGATGGTGATGCCCTGATCCAGCTTCTGGCGTGCGGTTTCTATCCGGCTGGTAATGTCGGAAATCTTGGATTGCGCCGCCGCAACCTGAGCTTGGCTTTCCCGTACTTGAGCTTCAAAATCGGCCATTGGTAACGCTCTCCCGTTCAAAACTTATTCTTATTATGTCATTCTTACATGGATACGATTTTCGCGGTTTGCAGTGACATCGCAAGCGGTTTCGACACAGTGTGACCCCCGCACCACGAGGAGATTTCATGAACGCGCTGATGCAGCGGATCGAAAATCGACGCGATGACCTCATCACGCTGACACAGGATCTGATCCGTATTCCAACCTTGAACCCGCCCGGTCGACACTACCACGACATTTGCTCTCTCGTCGGAGAGCGCATGAGCAAACAGGGGTGGAAGGTCGAAATGGTGCGCGCCGAAGGGGCGTTGGGCGACAGCGACAGATACCCGCGCTGGAATGTCGTCTGCCGTCTGGAGGGGCGCGCGGCGGGCGACTGCGTTCACTTCAACAGCCACCATGACGTCGTGGCCGTGGGCGAAGGCTGGACCCGCGACCCGTTCGGCGCGGAGCTGGACGGCGGCAAGATTTATGGCCGGGGGGCCTGCGACATGAAAGGCGGCATGGCAACGTCGATCATCGCCGCCGAAGCCTTTGTTGCCCATCATCCAGAGTTCCGTGGAGCGATCGAAATTTCGGCCACTGCGGACGAGGAATCCGGTGGCTATGGCGGCGTGGCGTATCTGGCGGAGCGGGGTTTTTTCGATCCCGCCCGCGTGCAGCATGTCATTATCCCCGAGCCGTTGAACAAGGACCGCATCTGTCTGGGTCATCGCGGCGTCTGGTGGGCCGAGATTGAGACCAAGGGACATATCGCCCATGGCTCGATGCCATTTCTCGGCGACTGTGCCGTGCGTCATATGGGGGCGGTTCTGGATGAAATGGAGGCGACGCTGTTCCCGCTGCTTGCTGGAAAGCGAACCGATATGCCTGTGGTGCCCGACGGTGCGAAATCCTCGACCCTAAACATCAATTCGATACACGGGGGGGAGCCGGTGCAGGACGCCGATTACACGGGCCTGCCCTCGGCCTGCGTGCCCGACCGATGCATCCTGACCATCGACCGCCGTTTCCTGATCGAAGAGGACATCGCCGAGGTGAAAGCCGAAGTCGCCCGTATGATGGATAAGATCCGTACCACCCGCCCCGACTTTCGCTACGAGATCCGCGACCTGTTCGAGGTCATGCCCACCATGACCCCGGAAGATGCCCCTATCGTGCGGACCGTGCAGGATGCGGTTCAAAAGGTGATGGGAAAACCCGCTGAATTCGTTGTCAGCCCCGGAACCTATGACCAGAAACATATCGACCGGATCGGACGATTGAAGAATTGCATCGCCTACGGTCCCGGCGTTCTGGACCTGGCGCATCAGCCGGATGAATGGATCGGAGTCGATGACATGGTGGACAGCGGCAAGGTAATGGCGCTGACCCTGACGAAGCTGCTGACGTGAATACCATCCATCTCGACATAAACGACAAAGGCAGTAAATACGCGGTCACCGGAGCGCCCGCAGCGACTGCAGACGACGCGAAAGAGGTCGTGAAGGAACTTTGTCGCAACAAGAAATTCGCCAAGGCCACGCATAACACATGGGCGATGATCGGTACAGATGGGCCGGTCAAGACCGACGATGGCGAAGCCGGTGCGGGTCTTGTAATCCTTCGCATGCTGGAACGGGATGCGATCCGGAACCATGTGGTGATCGTTACCCGCTGGTATGATGGCAAGCATCTGGGCGGCGACCGTTTCCGGCATGTGCAGACGGCGGTCAGGACATATCTCGACGCATTGTAACGGCGCTGCTTTCACAGATGCGCCGCGCACGGCTGGGTGGTCTGATGGTTTTGTTCATGACCCGCACAGGTCTGGATGTCGCGGCAAGGCTGCGATGCCTGCCTTTCTGACCGACCTGTGGGGACCCACCCGCAGATCGTGATTTGCCAGTGAGGGGTTCCTTAGGTCAATTGGGGCCGATCAGGAGGAAATCATGCATCGTCTCATTCCGTTCGCCCTTGCCGTATTCGCAAGCCCTGCCGCAGCCGCCATAGAAGGCGAACGGGTGCAGATTACCGGCGAAGTCATCGACACCTGGTGCTATTTTTCGGGCGTAATGGGCGGGCCGGATGCAGTCGTGGGATCGGCGCACCGGACCTGCGCGCTCTGGTGCAGCGCGGGTGGCATTCCGGTTGGCCTGCTGGCTCCAGACGGACAGGTGTACATGGTGTTGAAGATGGCCGGCGACGACAGGACTGCGGGCGGCGACACCAGCCTGAACATCGCGGCCCATACCATCGAAGCGGACGGAATGCTGTATCGGCGCGACGGAATGAATTACCTCGTGGTCGAAAAAATCACCGCTGATCAGGATATAATCAATGCCACGCATGAGGACTTCGGGGTGATTCCCGGCTTCGCCATCCCGGATTCGGAGGCACTGAAATGATCCGCCCGACTCTCAAGCGTTCCATCATCTGCTTTGCTGCTCTGGCTATGCCAGCCACTGCACAGGATTTTTCCGAAGGCTCTGAAGCCCGCGAATGGGGTCTTTACGCAGAACAGAAGGCGCTGTTTACCGCGACCGTAACCGACCCGCTGTGCGTGCTGACCGGCGATTGCGCGGATAATTGTGGTGCGGGCAATCGACAGGTCGTTCTGGTGCGAGAAGCCGATGACGTCATGATCTTCCCCCTCAAGAACGCGCAATCGGCTTTTAACGGGGCGGTCGCCGATCTGGCACCGTTCTGCGGCCAGACCGTCGATGTGGACGGATTGCTGATCGACGATCCGGAAATCGGCGCGATGAGCGTCTATATGGTCCAACGCATCCGTCCAGAAGGCGGCGACTGGCAGCGCGCCAATACCTGGACCGACGACTGGGCCGCGAAGAACCCGGATGCCAGCGGCGATGGCCCATGGTTCCGCCGCGACCCCCGCGTCCGGCAACAGATCGAGGAAGAGGGCTATCTGGGTTTGGGCAAGGAGGTCGACAAAGCCTTCATCGCGGATTGGTTCTGATGCGCGCGATCCTGCTGGCGATTGTCATGGCTGCCCCTGCAGGAGCACAAGAGAAGATGCCGACTGCGCCCTTGCCCGACACGCTGTTTCCCTTGAATTTCGGCGGCGATTACGCCTTGATCGATCACCGCGGCAACACGCGTACTCAGACCGACCCGGATGGCAATATTCAACTGGTGTTTTTCGGCTATGCATCCTGCAGGGCGATCTGCACTGTCGCCTTGCCGATCATGTCGAACGTGACCGCAGAACTGGCCGCCAGCGATATCTCCGTCACGCCGTTGCTCATCACTGTCGATCCGGCGACCGACACGGTCGAGGCGATGGGTCCGGCGCTGGACAGGTTCGCCCCCGGCCTGACAGGGCTGACCGGGTCGGAAGCTGATTTGGCAGCCGTCCGCGACATGTTTCACGTCGAAAGCGCATATCTGTTCACCGACCCGCGCGGCGTCGACGTCTATTCCCACGGATCGCATATCTTCGTCATGGATGGAGATGGCGGTTTCCTGACCTTGCTGCCCCCGATCCTATCGATCGAACGTATGGTCGAAATCGTCGAGGGCTATGCGCGCGACGTCTCGGACGGCTGACACTTGCCCCCTGCCCCCCGCGGAGCCTAATCTGCGCGCGACATACGGGAGGGAGACCCCATGCTCATCAGAACCACCGCCGCCCTTTGCCTGCTGGCGACCGCCGCATTGGCCCAGCAGACCGACATTACCATCGGCATGCAGCTGGAGCCGCCCAATCTGGACCCGACCGGCGGGGCCGCCGCCGCCATCGACGAAGTCGTCTATGCCAATATGTTCGAAGGCCTGACACGCTTCGGACCCGACGGATCGGTGCAGCCGGCCCTTGCGGAAAGCTGGGACGTGTCCGAAGACGGCACCGTATGGACCTTCAAACTACGCGACGGCGTGAAATTTCATGACGGCAGTACAATGGATGCCGACGACGTGGTGTTCAGCCTTGACCGTGCCCGCGCCGAAGACAGCACAAATGCCCAAAAGGCGCTGTTCGAAGCTATCGAGAGCGTTGAGGCCCTCGATCCGTCCACCGTCAAGATCACGCTGAGTGCGCCGAACGGAAACCTCGGCTTCAACCTGGCCTGGGGCGACGCGGTGATCGTTGCGCCCGAAACTGCGGATACGAATGCCAGCAACCCCGTCGGCACAGGCCCCTTCGTCTTTACCGATTGGGTGCAGGGCGACAGGGTCGATCTGACGCGAAACCCCGATTATTGGGGCGAGGCACCGGCGTTGGAAAAGGCGACATTCAAGTTCATCTCGGATCCGAATGCAGCATTCTCGGCGATGATGGCAGGCGATCTGGATGCCTTTCCGAACTTCCCTGCACCCGAGACCCTGTCAAGTTTCGAGGCCGATCCCCGCTTCAATGTCATCATCGGCTCGACCGAGGGCGAGACGATCCTGGGCATCAACAACGCCAACATCACAGACGTCAAAGTGCGGCAGGCCATTGCCCACGCCATCGACCGTCAGGCAATCATCGATGGCGCGATGTTCGGATACGGCACGCCCATCGGCACCCACTTCGCGCCGCATAATCCCGATTACGTCGATCTGACTGCGCAGTCGGCCTATGACCCCGAGAAAGCCAGGGCCCTGCTGGCCGAGGCGGGTGCGACTGACCTCAAACTACGCCTGATGCTGCCGCCCCCGGTCTATGCCCGGCGCGGCGGCGAGATCATCGCCAGTCAGTTGCGCGAAGTCGGGATCGAGACCGAAATCAGTAATCTGGAATGGGCACAATGGCTGGAGCAGGTCTTCAAGGGCAAGGACTTCGACCTGACCATCGTCAGTCATACCGAACCTGCGGACATCAATATCTATGCGCGCCCGGATTACTACTTTCAGTATGATAACCCAGCATTCCAGACCCTGATCGAGAACATCGGTATCACGACCGACGACGCGGAGCGGAGCGCGATGCTCAGGCAGGCGCAGCAGATAATCGCCGACGATTACGTCAATGCCTATCTGTTCCAACTGGCCAAGACCGGCGTGGCGGATGCCCGCATTCAGGGTCTGTGGGAAAATGCGCCGACGCAAGCAAACGATCTGACCGGGGTCAGTTGGTCGGAGTGAACGGCTGACATGACCTTCGGGCCACCCGCCACATGGGCGCGGGTGGCCTTTTTCATTCCCGATCCTAGGTTTGACGCATGTTCATACGCTCGATCCTCGTGCTCATTGCGGCGATATTTTTCGCCATCTCCCCCGTCTTCACGCCTGGGTTTAGCGGATACGATCCGTCGCAGTTTCCCGTGGCCATCGAAAACCCTCCGGCTCAACCTGCCGGATACGCATTCTCGATCTGGGGCATCATCTATCTCTGGCTGATCGTCATGGCCGGGTTCGGTGCATGGAAGCGGCGCGACGTCGCAGGCTGGGATGCCACGCGTCTGCCATTGCTGGGCAGTCTGGCCATCGGTGCCTTCTGGCTGGCCGTTGCGTTCGTCTCACCGATCTGGGCGACGGTTCTGATCTGGGCGATGCTGGCCGGTGCGCTTTTGGCCCTGTTGCGCACACCGGCCGCAGATCTGTGGCTGCTGCGCGCACCGCTAGGCCTTTATGCAGGCTGGCTGACTGCGGCCAGTGCGGTATCGCTTGGCATCCTGCTGCCAGGCTATGGCATCGGTCCATTCGGCCCTGAAGGCTGGGCCATTGTGGCGCTGTCCATTGCGCTTGCCATCACGGTGGCGATGCAACGGGCGCGCCCATCCCAGATGTACGGGCTTGCGGTGTTCTGGGCACTGGTCGCCATCTACGTTCAGAATGGTGCGACTGTAGTCGGCATCTTCGCCATCGGGGCGGCCGTAGTTGTGGCCGCCCTGACTTTGCTGAGGTTCAAGGCATCGCAGCGCTGAACAATCTCAAATCGTCGCGTTCGTCGCGCCTCCATCCAGAAGGACGTTCTGGCCGACCATGAAACCCGCGTGCTGCGAACAGATGAAGGCACAGGTCGCGCCGAACTCTGCCGCCGTGCCATAGCGCCGTGCGGGAATCGAAGCTTCGCGTCGCGACCGCGCCTCGTCCTGGCTGATTTTCTGGGCACGGCTTACGCCTTGATCCAGCGAAGTTGCACGATCCGTGGCGTGGATGCCGGGCAGCAGGTTGTTGATCGTGACTCCGGACGGCGCGACCTGACGGGCCGTTCCGGCAACATAACCGGTCAGACCCGTACGTGCCGCGTTCGACAGACCCAGGGCGGGGATCGGGGCTTTGACTGACTGCGATGTGATGTTCACGACCCGGCCCCAGCCCCGCTCCATCATCGCAGGAAGGCATGCCGTCATTAGTGCGATCGGCGTCAGCATGTTGGCATCAAGGGCCGCGATAAAATCATCACGATCCCAGTCCGACCAGATACCGGGTGGTGGTCCGCCAGCGTTGGTCACCAGAATATCGGGCGATCCGGCAGCGGCCAAAACCTCGGCACGTCCCTCTTCGGTAGTAACATCGGCCGCCACGGTCGTGATCTCAACTCCGAACTGCGCCCTGAGGTCTGCGGCCGCTGCCTCCAGCGCCTCTGACCCACGGGCATTCATGACCAGATTCACCCCCGCTTCGGCCAGCGCAGTGGCACAGCCGAGCCCCAACCCTTTTGAAGACGCACAAACAAGCGCGCGCTTTCCTTTAATTCCCAAGTCCATCGTGAAACCCTTTCGTTATTGTTGCGTGTGTAACATCGGGAACCAGCCGAAGCATCGGACAATTTCGCACTTTTTTTGCTTCTGCCGTCCATTTGCCCGGCTGTCGCCCCGTTACGGTCACTGACGATCTGGAATACTGAAAAAATGACAAAACCTGCCCCTCTGCTGACTGCCCTCAGCCATTGCACCGTATATCCAGCCGCAGCCCTCTCTGTTGAAACGGGTGCGCTGATGGGCGATGCCATCGGTAACGTCACCGACGTCGTGGCCGGCGATATCTATGTTCTGGACCCGAAAGCGATGTCGCAGGAACTCGTTCTGGACCGTCAAGGGGCGCAGTCCATCGTGGCCAAAGGCTCCTCAGTCGGAGCCGCCGGACAGATCGTGACTCCGCTGGCCCGACATCAGATCATGGGGGAGCGGGGCGCATCGGTCGAAGTCCTCGTGCTGGACATAGAAGGACAACGGCTGGCCCTGCCTTTGGGACCGTTATCGTCGTCGGATGAATATACCCTGATTTCGTCCAAAACGGTTGACGGCGAACTGAACCATGTCTCTCAGGTCAGCTTCGCGCGCGGGACCCGGATCACCATGGCAAACGGGTTGCAGATCCCTGTCGAACAACTGACCGCTGGCGACCGCGTCCTGACCCGCGACAATGGTCCGCAGCCAGTGCGCTGGACCGGCATGCAGACCGTCCGGGCCGAAGGATCGAACGCCCCGGTCGTAATCGCGCGCAACGCGCTCAATAATGCCGAGGATCTGGTCCTGTCGCCGGATCACCGCCTGTTCATCTATCAACGCCACGATACCATCGGCATAGGAATGGCGGAATTGCTGGTTCGTGCCCGGCATCTGGTGAACGGCGAAACCATCTGGCGTGACCGGGGTGGGCACGTCGACTATTTCCACCTTCTTTTCGATGCACACGAGATTATCTATGTCGAAGGCATCCCCGCCGAAAGTCTGCTTGTCTCGCCCGAGGTCTTGGCCGGTCTTGGCGAAGACCTTGCCGAAGAATTGCGCGGCAGCATGGCAGGGCAGGTCCAGACGCAGCACCACGGGGTAGAACCGTCGGCTTCCGATCTGGGCGGCATTAATGCAGCGGAAATTCTTCGGCGCGCCTCACGGCGCTGATGATCAGGGTTTGCCCCAGCGATCAAGCGCGGCTTCATCCCTGTCACAGGACGCGACCCAGCCTTCACCCTGATCGGTGACTTCCTTCTTCCAGAAGGGCGCGCGGGACTTGAGGTAATCCATCAGGAATGCAGCCGATTCAAACGCGGCATCACGATGCCGCGATGCCGTGGCAACCATCATGATCCGGTCGCCGGGTCGAAGCTTGCCATATCGATGGATCACAGTGACGCCTGACAGCGGCCATCGTGCAATCGCCTGTTGCGCGATGTCGGTCAGCGCAGCGTCCGTCATACCGGGATAATGTTCGATCTGCATGTGCCGAAGCCCGTCGGCCACGTCTCGGACCCGTCCCGTGAATGTCACAACCGCCCCGGTGTCCGGGCCAGCCTCGAGCGCTGTCGCTTCGGTCCCCAGATCGAAGTCGTCCTCGCTGACGACGACACGAATAGAGGGCGTCGACATCAACCGCCCGTCATCGGCGGAAAGAATGCGACCTCGCGCGCGCCGACCAGCGAAGTGTCCAGCGGCATCAGCGTCTGATCGACGGCGCAGCGCACCGCCGTCATGTCCGAAAACGCCAGATCATAGCGATCTTCGCGTGCCCGCAATTCCGCAATGAGGTCCGCGACCGTGGCAGCTTCGGTTACCACATCCTCACGCCCCAGACCGATGCGCTCACGCAGCCATGCGAAATACAGAACCTGAAGTTTCATCTCTGCCGATCCATCAGAAAAGGTTTAGCCTTTATGAAATAATCCCATCCGGTGATCGCCGTCAGGGCCGCCGCGATCCACAGCAAGACAACGCCGGCAAAGAAGGTTGCATCCTGCCACCAGAGCAGTCGGCCAAGGAAAAACTCGTCAGGCAGATCGCCCGAAAGGATCGCGCCGATCGTGGGTCCATCCATGCCCTGAACGCGTTCGGCGAAATGATATTTGAATATCCCGGTCGAAAACAGGACGGCCAACGCAACCATCTGTGCCGTCGTCTTCCACTTAGCCAGCTTGGTGACCTTGAGCAGTCCAGCCGTGCTGCCCAGAAATTCGCGCAGCCCACTGACGAATACTTCCCGGAAAAGGATCAGCGTCGCGGGCAGCAAAATCCATGCATTCATCCCGGAAAAGCCGGTCACGACAAGCAGTGCGATCACGACCATCGCCTTGTCGGCAATCGGATCGAGCATCGCACCGAAGCGGGTCTCCTGCTTCCATTCGCGCGCCAGATAACCATCGAACCAGTCGGTGACGGCGGCGATGACGAACAGCACGAGTGCAAACCAATCCGCCCAGGGCCGGGCAAAGAACAGGAACATGACTGCCACGCCAGGAGCCGCGAGAAGGCGCAATACGGTCAGGATATTTGGTATGGTCCAGATCATTGATTGCATCTGTAACCTGCCTGCTCGCGCTCGACCATAGCAGGAGCGCGAAGGATCGGTTCGATTTCATCGCGCCCGACCTTCGCATCAGCCCTTGTCGTGGAAATGCGCATGGATCGTTTCGGCAAGGGCGTCACTGATCCCATCGACCGCCTTGAGATCCGCCAGCGCGGCGCGAGACACCGCCTTGGCGCTGCCGAAATGGGCCAGCAAGGCCCGCTTGCGACCGGGACCCACGCCCGCCACTTCGTCCAGAGGGTTCGCGACGAAGGCCTTCGCGCGCTTGGCGCGGTGAGTGCCGATCGCAAATCGGTGCGCTTCATCGCGCAGACGCTGAACGAAATAAAGGACCGGATCGTTACGCTGCAACGCGAAAGGGCGCAGGCCTGTGCGGTGAAACTCCTCCTTGCCGTGGTCGCGGTCGACGCCCTTGGCGACGCCGACCATGGCGACCTCCTCGACTTGTAAATCACGAAGGATCTGCCGCACGGCACTGACCTGCCCCGCACCGCCGTCGATCAACAGCAGGTCAGGCCACATGCCGGACGTCCGCTCCGGATCTTCCTTCAGAAGCCGCTTGAATCGCCGGGTCAGAACCTCTTTCATCATGCCGAAATCGTCGCCGGGCGTCAGTTCGTCACCCCGAATGTTGAATTTGCGATATTGCGATTTCTCGAAGCCTTCTGCACCCGAAACGATCATGGCGCCGACGGCGAAGTTTCCCTGAATATGGCTGTTGTCGTAAACTTCGATCCGCCTTGGTGGAGCCGGAAGATCGAAAGCCTCGGCGATGCCCTTCAGCAACCGGGCCTGCGTGGCGCTTTCCGACATCTTGCGGCCAAGGCTTTCCCGTGCGTTCCGCACCGCGCCCTGGACCAGATCGTATTTTTCGCCCCGTTGCGGCACCAGAAGCTGCACCCGGCGACCTGCGCGTTCCGACAGCGCCTCAACCATAAGATGCCTTTCTTCAATGGCATGGGATAGCAGGAGCATCTTCGGCGGCTCTTTCCCGTCATAGAACTGACCGAGGAAGGCTTCCATCACTTCGGTCGGATTCATGTCGTCGGCAACGCGCGGATAGACATCCACGTTGCCCCAATTCTGGTTGGCGCGGATGAAGAACACCTGAATGCAGGCCTGTCCGCCATCCATGTACAGGCCGATGACATCCGCCTCGGCCACGCCTTGCGGGTTCACGCCCTGCACCGACTGCACGTTGGTCAATGCCTTGATCCTGTCACGCATGGCGGCCGCGCGTTCGAACTCCATGTCCTGACTTGCGCGCGCCATTTCACCGGCCAGTTTTTCCTGAATGCCGGTGGTTTCACCCCGCAGAAACCGCTCCGCATCCTTGACGCTGGAGGCATAGTCCGCAGCCGAAATCAGACCGACGCAAGGGGCGCTGCAGCGTTTGATCTGATAATTCAGACAAGGCCGCGTGCGCGTCTCGAAATCGCTGTCGGAACAATTTCGTAACAGGAATACGCGTTGCAACTGGTTCAGGACACGATTGACGGCCCCCGCGCTGGCGAAGGGTCCGAAATACAGGCCGTCTCCCTTCTTGCCGCGATGCTTGCGGATCTGCGGAAAGCTGTGGCTTGTCGTGACTTCGATGTTGGGAAACGATTTGTCGTCGCGCAGCAGCACATTATAGCGCGGCTTGAGTTGCTTGATCAGGTTCTGCTCCAGCAACAGAGCTTCGAGTTCCGTCTCGGTCGTCAGCACCATCATCGAGGCCGTTTCCGCGATCATCCGTGCAATCCGACCCGAATGCCCCTGCAACCGTGTATAACTCGCCACCCGGTTCTTCAGGTTGCGCGCCTTGCCGACGTAAAGAACCCGGTTCTGTTCATCCAGCATCCGATACACGCCCGGAGACCCGTCCAGCGTGCGCAGGAAACGTTTTATGACCTCGGGTCCGGTCAGCTTTCGCGTCTCTTTCGTGGTCCCGGTCATACGTTTGCGATTCCTTTCGGCGCTGCCTCGGATGCACCAGGAGATCAAGGGGTGCAAGCGAGTCCTGTTCTGTGGATAAACCTGAGGGGCGATTTATCAGCCCTCTGTGATGCAAAGGAAAATTCACACTCCTGTTACATTATTGCAAAACTCATATTTATCGTAAGGCACTAATATAAATAAATTATTTTACACCGATAAATTTAGTCATGCTGCTGTCTGCGCAGAGCCAGCATCCATTTTCCTACCCTGACGGCAGGTGGAGTAATTATCGTTCAGGCCGCCGCATCCCATCCTGAAACGCTTATTCGCGCCCGATCACATCCGGTGTCTGCCAGGCCAGATGTTGTCCGCCATCGACACAAATCAACTGGCCCGTCACAGCCTTTGCACCTATGATATAGCGCAACGCTCCTACGACATCATCGGTATCCGATCCACGACCCAGAACGGTCGCAGCCCGTTGCGCGGCAAAATGCTCGGCAGATTGTCGACTTCCCTTAAGCGTCGGACCGGGTCCGATCGCATTGACCCGGATCGCAGGTGCCAGTGCCCTCGCCGTCGTCCGGGTCAAGGTCCACACCGCCGATTTCGCCAGGGTATAGGTCATGAACTCCGGCGTCAGCTTGCGGACCCGCTGGTCGATCATGTTCACGATGCAACCCGACGCCAATGGCGCGCCATCCGATGCGACAGCCGGGGCCTGCGCAGCGAATGCCTGCGTCAGGATTAATGGGGCACGCAGGTTGGATCCAATATGACGGTCCCATGTTTCGCGGCTGGCGGTATGGATATCATCGTATTCAAAGATAGAGGCATTGTTGACAAGCACGTTCAGCGGCCCGCCCAAGACGCCAGCCGCCCTGTCGACCAATGCTTCGCAGGCATCCAGATCCAGCAGATCGGCTTGCACCGGCACTCCCTTGCGCCCTTCGGATGCAACCGCCTCGGCCGTGTCCTCAGCCCCGTTGCGACTGCTGGCAAAATGGATAGCGACATCGTGACCAAGACGGGCAAGCTCGATCGCCATGGCCGCGCCCAGTCGGCCACCTGCACCAGTGACCAGAGCCCTCATGTCAAGGCCCAAACAAGATATGATAAATACAAACCGGTCAGCGCGACTCCCCAGGTTCGGGTGATATTCCGCCCAAAGAACACGAACGGCACCAAAAGCATGGTCGCCGCCAGCATAACCCAGAGGTCCGACTTCAGAAAAGACGTTTCAACCGGGATCGGACCAATCAGGACCGCGACCCCAATGATGCCCAAGAGGTTAAAAAGGTTGGATCCGATGACGTTCCCCAGGGCCACGTCCGCATGCCTGCGCAGAGCCGCCATGACGGTGGTGGCCAGTTCCGGCAGGGACGTTCCGATAGCAACGAGCGTCAGGCCGATGACGGTTTCGCTGACCCCGAATTCGCGCGCGATCAACGTGGCTCCCTCGACAAGAAGATTAGCGCCCAGCGGCAGCCCGATCAGCCCAAGGATCAGATAAGCCGTGATCTTCCAACCCGGCAATCCCGGTTCTGCCCCCTCGACCTCGATATCTTCGGCTCGACTGGAAAAGAAAGTCGCCAGAAGGATCCCAGCAAGAACAATCAACAAGATGACGCCATGCCACCAGACCAGATTTCCGGTCAGGGAAAACCCGATGAACAGCAATGTCGCGGCAAGCATGTAAAGGAAATCGCGACGTGTGTCGCAAGACGCTACGTGCATTGTCGCAATAATCGCAGGGATGCCCAGTACAAGCAGGACGTTGGCTGTATTCGACCCCACGACATTACCCAATGCGAGCCCAGGTGCCCCATCCAGAATTGCCTGCACACTGACCAACAGTTCGGGGGCCGAGGTGCCGAAGGCCACAACCGTCAAGCTGACCACCAAGGCAGGAATGCCCAGCCGCAGCGCAAGATTGACAGCACCTTTGACCAGGGCATCGCCAGCGAAAATCAGGATCAGCAGACCGACAGCCACCATCAGGAATTCGACGATCATCGGCGCGTCATTCCTTTTCGCAAGGGCAAGCCCCGCGGCCAACACGAGGGGCCCCGCAATTGTCGCAGGTCTTTCGCGTCAAACGTCCGCCGCCCGGAAATCGCAAGCGCCCGAACATGGCGAGTACGGTCATACCGATCAGAAAGAGTGTAACGATCTTGAAGATCATTCAGAGGCCATACCTTGCCCAGCCGACGCGATCCTCGACCGCACCAATGGCATCGGACAGAATGCCGGGGATAAACCGTTGAAGAAGCGGGCGGCGCTGACCCAGATGAACCAGGCGAACCTTCTTACCGTAAAGCTCCTGCAATTTCGGCACCATATGCGCGACACCGTCGGCCAGTCCTGCGGTCACAGCCTCGGCCCCGATAAAGATCTCTCCCGTAAAAAGATCCTTCCCCGTATTCAGGCGTTCGCCCCGACGGGCTGTTACGTGAGCGATGAAATGGGTATGAATCCGTTGTTGCACGGCCTTGAGCCTGTCGATGTCCTGCGCCCTTTCAGGTCGAAAGGGATCCAGCATCGACTTGTCTTCTCCTGCCGTATGGACCCGCCGTTCGATACCGTAACGAGCGATCAAGTCCTGAAAACCAAAACCGGCCGAGATGACACCGATGCTGCCGGTAATCGAACTGTCGTCGACCCAGATATCATCCGCTGCAGTCGCCAGCCAATATCCCCCAGAAGCGGCGACATCTTCCACGAAAGCGTGAACCGGCAAGCTGATTTCATCCGCAAGTCGACGGATCTGCGCTCCGATCAGTGCGGACTGTACGGGCGACCCACCGGGTGAGTTTATCGCCAGTGCCACGGCGTCGGGTTTTCCCTTACGAAAAGCCTTCTCGATTACCGCTGCCATGGATGCATGCGCCAGCGCGCCCCGCCCGCCGGTTGCTGAGATGACGCCCTGCAAACGCAACACGGAAACCTTACGGGACGATTTACGGCGGAAAGGGGGGAAGCGCAGCATGAAGGGGGATGTATATCCCGCCCGGACCGGGAACAAGGCAACTCCAAATCTTTTACCCGGACCGTCCGATGCAGATCCAACCTGAGATTCCTGTTCGTGATCCCAACCTATATTGCCCAAGTGGCGTATCGGCCAGGATGGTCCGGTGGGCGAAGCCTCACATGCGCTTTTTTTTTGAACTGACGAAGACGCGCAGGATCTTGACGGATCGCAAAAGCCAACTCCCTGCCTCTGGGACACCGCGCCATACTTTTCTCAAGTCACTCCACATCCAGGTGTTTGATCCCAAGGTTTGATGGTGTGATCCTTTCGTTGGAATGGAAGGACGCCCTATGGGACAAGTTCGTCATGGCAGCGCCACGACCACGCACGCTGTCAGATCTGCGATACAGCGATCCACTGCCCAACAGGGTATTGCGGTAGCAATATCCCGAGAGAGGCAAGCTAGGCTCGCCCAGTTGAGCCGGGAGCTGGGCATCAACCCGAAGACAGCCGCCAGGTGGCGAAAGCGTGAGATCGTTGAGGATCGCCAAGACGGGGCCGAAAGAGCCGCGATCTATTGCTCATAGCGATGCAAACGAGGGAATGGTCATCGCGTTCCGGCGCCACACTGCTTTTGTTGGACGATTGCCTCTATGCACTGCAGCCCTCGATCCCGCATCTGACACGCTCAGCTCTAGAAACATCTGAGCAACGCCTCGGCTTGGCGGTTTCAATCTGATCTTGACTTGCGGTAGCTGATTTCCCCTCTGTTCTGGCGGTTTCGCCGCGTTTTCACTGCCATCGTCCAATCTTTGGTGAATTCATCCCGTCGCACCATCAGCCGCCTTCGGACCAGATACGGGTTGCCAAAGGTGAACAGGCTGAACAACTGCGCCCTGTTCTTTGCCAGCCCACGATATCGGGTCTTGATGTAGCCGAACTGGCGTTTCAACACCCGGAACGGATGCTCGCCCCCTGGACCTGCCTTTGGCAATCAGACGGTTGATGTGCTCATCACTGGGGTGCAGCGAGTCGCCCTTGGGGGGCTTGCGCATTACACCCCAAAACTTGCCGGGACCGTCGAATGCGGCCTCACGCTCGGCGCTGACACAAGCCTTGTCCGCTAAGCCTTGTCCGCCCAGACAGCTGTCTCACCACCATGCAGAAGCTCGTCCCAGACACGGCAGTCCTGCACTTTCGCCGTTGAGGCCTCAGGGCTATGCGCCACGCCGCTATCGGCATCGGCACCGACGTGAGCCTCCATGCCAAAATACCGATCGTTGCCTTTCTTCGTACTCGTCATCTCGGGGTCACGCTTGCCAGACTTGTTCTTCGTCGAGGACTGAGAGTCGATGATCGTCGCATCGACCAGCGTGCCAGAGCGCCGCGTCACGCCCTTCTCGGCCAGATGTGCTTCACTTCGGCAAAGATTGCCTATGGCAACGCATGGTGGTCCAGAAAGTGGCGGAAGTTCAGGATCGTGGTTTCGTCCGGAATACGGTCATCTCCGAGTTCCAAACCGGCGAAGCGGCGCATAGCGTCGCTGTCGTATAGGTTTTCCTCGGCCATCGGATCGCTCAGCGCATCCCACTGCTGAAGGCAATAAATACGTAGCATGGTTTTCAAAGGCATCGCCGGTCGCCCACCCTTGCTGCCCATCTTCGGGTAATGCGGTTCGATCAATGCCAAAAGCCGCGACCAGGGCACCACAGCATCCATCTCGGTCAGGAACTTCTCCCGCCGCGTCACCTTCTTCTTGGTGGCGTGGGCGAGTGCGGCCAATGTCATCTGTTTGGGCATCGGCGGGTTCCTTTGTCGTTCGGTCCGAACCTACCAGACCACGCCGGTAAGCCGAGGTTTTTCAGATGCTCCTCTACATCGCTGCCTTCAGCGTCATGGCATTTCCCGGCTGGTCGCGAAGGCTTTGATTTGCGCAGGCGGCAATTGCCGCGCGCGATCCCGGTAGCCTCCAGGGTGGACCACAGACGCCATTCCTGTCCCTCAGTGGCCTTAAAATACACTAACGCACCGATTGAATGCGCCAAATCTACAAGCGTCGTGTGTCCCTCATCCGTGTTTGACAGCCGCAACCTCTGGCCGTCCGGTAGACAATGAACATCCAACCAATCGCGGCTGACATCTATGCCGGTGATCCGATCCTGTGTTACCGTATCCATGTTCTCTTCCTTCTGATCCGTGGTCCAATCTGGCCACATGCAACTGTTCGCGATGATGAAAAGAGACGGGGCTGGCTCGCTAAAAAACGTGGTCAAACTCATAAGCCTCAGACGCCATACGCCCCCGTCAGCAGCTTCGGCCAAGGCCGCTGACGGGGGGCAACATAGCAAAATCGAGAGACAGAAGGCTCAAATTGCCGAACATGTTGCAGCGAGTAAAAGCGTTCAAAGCCACAGTCATGGCCACGAATTGTGCTCCTTTCAATGCAGCTTTGTATTGAAAAGTAAGTTGCCTAAAAATCCATTCCAGACGGTGCCCTCACGGCAAACAGCTTGTGCGGGCCGATCTATCAACCGCCTCGGGTGAGGCAATTAAGTCCGTGATATTTAAGACTTGACTATGCTCAGGAGTACCAGGCCATTCTATCGAACCACGAACTCCGCATGCAGTGCTCCGGCCGCCTTGATACTTTTTAGGATATCAATCATGTCGCGGGCAGAAACTCCCAGTGCATTCAATCCAGCGATCACATCCGACAAGGTCGTACCGCCCTGAACCAGTGCAAGCCCGGGCCCCGGTTCTTCTTGCAGCGCGACCCCGGTGCGCGGGACCACAACAGTCTGGCCTTCCGCGAACGGATTAGGTTGTACCACAATGGGTGCCTCCTCAATGCGCAGTGTCAGATTGTTCTGCGACACGGCGACTTCAGAAATTCGCACAGTGCTGCCCATGACGATAGTGCCCGAGGCCTGATCAACGACGACCCGCGCACGTTGTTCGGGAGTTATCGTGACGTTTTCGATTGCACTCAGCGCATGTGCTGGAGAAGCATTTCCAGTACGCCCGATATCCAGCAGGACCGTTCCGGCATCCAGCATGCGCGCAACATCGCGACCGATTTCGCGATTGATGGCAGTTTCAATTCGCAGTGCCGTCGTGAAATCCGGACTTCGCAAGGCAAGGCGGATCTGCGTCATCGATGAGAAATCGAAATCTACCTCGCGCTCGACGCGTGCGCCAGCCGGAACGACGCCTGCCGTAGGCACGCCTTCGACCACGCTCGCCGCGTCACCCGTAGCAGAAACCCCGCCCGCAATGATCGTACCTTGCGCCACCGCATAGATTGCGCCATCCGCCGCTGTGAGGGGCGTCATAACCAATGTCCCCCCCAGAAGACTATCAGCATCTCCGATAGCAGACACGGTTACATCAATCCGTCCCCCACTCCGGGAGAAGGGCGGAAGGGCGGCTGTCACTATAACAGCCGCAACATTTCGGGGCCGGAACTGTTCCCCGGTCACGTTCACACCCAAACGCTCCAGAATATTCGTCATGATCTCTTCTGTGAATGGTGCATTCCTTAGCCCATCACCGGTGCCATTCAGTCCAACGACCAGACCATATCCAACCAGATCGTTGCCACGGACTCCGTCGAATTCTACCAGATCCTTGATTCGGATTGACTGTGCAGCGGTAGGCGAAGTGGTCACGATCAATCCAAGGATAAACATGACTATGACAGATGATGTGTATACTATGGTTAGTTTGCCGATAGCGCGACAAAATGATACTGACTGCATCAGAAGAAGTCTCAATGGTCGGATCACCGCAGATAATCCGTCAGCCGCAGATTTGCCCGTCGCGCCGTCACTGAATAGATCGTCTCCAACCGCGTCATTTCAGCCTGAACCTTTGCAGCCGTCTGGAACGGATCAGCTCCCACGGCTTCTGATTTTCGAGCTTCCAGCTTGGCACGTTCCGTGCCCAAGGTATCAAGGAATTGGGATACACGGGCTTGCACCCCACCCAATTCGGCTTGCGTAGACACCAGACCGCTCACAACCATGGACGCGCGAACCGGAAGCTCGCGAGACAACATCGTTCGCGCAGTATCATCTATTTCGAACCCCGCATCAGGTAGGGACGCAATCAACGCAGTCTGTTTCAATGCGTCCCGGATGGACATGTCGCCAGCGGCGACCGGTATCGAGAGAGACATTCCTCCGCCCAATGGAAAGAGGGTTGGGTCCGCTGGATAGGCCGAAAGGACATTTGTCTCGAACCCGCCGCCGGTAGCAAAGTAATCATCGAATGCTTGGAGCAGCTCAGACACATCAGTTGCTGACGTCGCCAGCGCAATGGTTTCAGAGACCAAGGCGTCAATATCGACCGGAGGGCGCCCGGACGGGTCTCCATTTGCAAAGACCGCGCGTCCACCCAGTTTGTAACCAATAACGACGGCGATATCGGTCAAGGCACCACTCGCAGTCGCGGCAATCTCATCGACCTGCCCGGAGCCGCCTGGTGCGAGTGCAGATGTCAAACCTTCTGTCACTCGGCTTCCGATCGACTGGATCGACGACATCGCAGTTTGCACAGAGTCCAGCCATGTCCCCGCACGACTCAATGCGCCTTGCCGCGCGTCTTGGGTCCGTAAGGCATGGGAAATACGCGAGAATGTCGAAAAGTCGCTGCTCAAAGCCCGTCCGATGTCTGCAAACCGACCGCTTGCAAGCTCTTCCGTCAAGACATCCAGACGAGCCCGGGTATCTGCCGACAGGTCGCGCGGCGCAATCAGAGGTGTGAGTGTCGTCTTGTTAAGCATATCAGATCTCCGTCAGGCGGTTCATCATGTCGCTTACAGCCTGAACGATCCGCGCATTGGCTGCATACGCTTGTTCAATTTCAACAAGGCGACGCATTTCGGTGTCGATATCGACTTGGCCACCATCGCGTCCAGCAGCCAGGCCGTCTGTGCTGATCATGCTGAATGCTACGCGGTCGTCCATCGCAAGACGTTCACTTGAAACTATAGATTTCAATGATGCGGCATGGCCCGCCAAGCTTGCGGTTATACCCGGCAAGCCACCACTGGATGGCTGTGCCTGCTTGGAAAGTGTCGCACCATAGCGCAGGATGAGGGAGGCATCCACACCTGTGCCCTCTGCGATTGCCCCAAGACCATCACGTAAGCGCCACAAGTCACCACCGGCATCAGGTAATATACGTTCATTGACCTCCAGGCGACCGGCTAAACCTGGGTCCGGAACAGCCGCAATCACGGTGCCCCGGTCTGTAAACAGGCCTGCGTCGCCGATCATCCGCGTCGTGTCGACATCTGCGGCTTCGAACCGTTCGATCAAATCGGCTGCCAATCCATCCAGCCGCGACGTAGCCTGTGGCGCAACATCGTCCCTTATTTTAAATAATGCTTCGAGAGCACCGCCTGGAATTCCGCTGGGCGTCCCGGTTGTGCCCACATCTCGACCGTTCACACGCAGCCCGGACAACTGGGTCGGTGCTGACATTTCAGCCGTGATCGGTGCGCGCGTGTCGAAGCCCAGTGTCGCAGGCCGACCGTCCAGCAGAAGAAGTCCACCCTTGGAGACAATGGCAACCGCACCATCGTCCCGAGCCAGTTCGCGCACCGGTACCTGAGCGGAAATACGATCAATCAGAAGCGCCCGCTGATCTTGAAGATCGGCGGCATCGTTGCCCCCTGAGCTAAGACGCCGGATATCAGTATTTAGCCGTGCTACGTCTGCGAGATCACTGTTCAACTGCGCAACGACGCGTCCAATGTCTGTATCTGCGGATTGGCGCTCATCCTGGATGATGTCATCCAGCGTGTTTATCAGCGCTACAAGATCTGTTGCGGCATTGGCAATTTCCGTCATTCCAACAACAGATCGGGGATCGGCGGCAGCAGTGACAAATGCAGCGTCGAGGCGGGCTATTTGATCTGAAAGACTTCCCGACTGATCAGGGTCCCCGATGCCAGAATCTAATCGTGCGTAGAACGATTGCAGGACTTCTTCGCCAGCTTGTCGGGATTGCGCTTCCCGCCGCATCAGCACCAGCCTGGGATCAGAGTCGCGCGAAATCGTGACAAACGATCCAGGTACGCCCACGCCCGGTCCACCCATGTCGATGCTGCGGCGGGCATATCCGGCGCGGTCCGCATTCGCGACATTGCGTGCCACGACATCAGCCCGGCGCGAGCTGAGGTCCAAGCCGGCGACCGCAATATTGAGCGAGGAAGAGAGACTCATATCGAAACTCCTGTTCGGGAAGCACAATCAGCGCTTGATGTTAGTCGTTTCCTGCAACATCTCGTCGACAGTCTGGATAACCTTCGCATTCGAATTGTAGGCTCGTTGCGTCTGGATGAGCTGCGTCAGTTCAGAAGCGACGTCGGTAGCGCTTTCCTCGCGCGAGAAGCCGATCACATCGCCGACCGGGCCGTCGCCGGCGTTCCAGAGATAGAATGCGCCGCTGTCGGACGAGACCTGGTAAGTCTGGTTCGCCAGAGGCTTGAGTCCGTTCGGGTTCGGAACATCGACAATCGGGATCTGATAGAGCGTCTTGGTGAACCCGCTGTCGTAAATGGCCGAGAGCATGCCCAGCGCATCAACTTCGATCGATGCAAGATTGCCCACCGGAGAGCCGTTTTTGGTGATCGACAGCGGTGCAAAGGTGTCCGATAACTGAGACAGGCCACGCGCTTCCAGCGGGCGACCGATATCCAGTTCCAACGCTCCACTCTGTGCACCGACGGTGATCAGACCGGTACCCGCATCATAAGCGCCTACAGATCCTGTCGTGACACTGGAAATCGTGCCGCCATAGTCGCGTGTATCATCGAATTGCACGGTGAATTCGCCGACCAGCAGACCGCCCTGAGCCGCATCATTGACCTGAATGGTCCATTCGTTGCTGGATCCGCTGGCCGGGATCGTCGGAACGAAGGTGATATCCAGGTTCTGCGCCTGACCGAGATTACCGAAATATTCGAGCGCCATTGTACGCGATCCGCCGCTTGAATCGAAAGACGTATCGGTCGCCGGCAGGTTCACGCCGAGAGAAATCCTCGTCGTGGCATCCCCCTCGAACTGATTGGCATCGACTCGCACGGGCATCAAGCCGCCCATGGTGTCACGTGCATAGCTTGGAATTCCGCCATCCTGATTTGCAGGCCAGCCCAATAAAGCCTGGCCGCTGGCCGTGCGAAGGATACCGTTGGCATCGGCGCGAAATGATCCCGTTGACGTCATTCGCAGCGGGAGATCACTGGATCCCGACGCCACCGCCGTGATCGGTGTCACCGGCAACATGCCCCGGCCCGTAACCGAAAGATCGGTAGGATTGTTCGTTGTGATCAGCGTGCCGCGCTGTTCTACGGCGCGACCGGTGGTAACGCGCACCCCGCCCGCAGAATAAGCACCGCGACTTTGATCCAGAACGAGGGAATGGAAGTCCGCCGTCGATCGCTTGTACCCAAACGTGGCCGAATTCGCGATGTTATCGGAGATGGTAGCCAGGCGGCTGGCGTTCACATTCAAGCCCGTGACACCTGCATTGAGGGAGGAGGAAATCGTCATCGGCGGTCCTTTCGGTATCTCGGTTTGGTAGCGACATTGAGTCGTCTTCGCCCGACCATGGCGGACGAAGTCTTAAGGGCCTGCTAATGGCAGGGGCTTTTGTTCGTCATAGCCGCCGTCATTTATCGTCGCGGTGCCACCCGGTCGCGCAGCATAATGATTTCAATACGATTGTTACGGCTGGACAGCGGATCGGAGACGACCGGCCGACGGTCGGCATGCCCGGTTACACGCACGACCCGCGCATCGGACACCCCTGCAACGGGCAAAAGGCGACGCACGGCATCCGCGCGACCATTCGACATCCGCCAGACCTGTGGCCGTCGTGTGACGACCGGCTCGGCGGCAATGAACGCCGCAATGGCAATGGCGTTGGGGCGGGCGCGAAGCTGATCCCCTACCGACCGGATCAACTTGCGTAAAAGTGGCGTCGGGGCAACGCCCTCGAACAGGGGTGAGCTGGGCAGGTCGAAAAACTCGATTACCAGTCCCTCGTCGCTCAGCCGCACGGAAACGTGGCGCAACATCTCTTCGTCAAGCAGACTGTCGCCGCCTTTACCCAAGATTGCGGCCTCAACCGCCATCAGCTCGGCATCTTCGACGGTCGTGCCATTAGCTTCGGACGTGGTGATGCCGCCCCGACCCAATTGCACCTGACTGGCATCGGCAGACATCGACCGTCCGCCCAACGCGCCTTCCCCACCGCCGGATACGCGGCTGACGGCTATGGTCGGGCTAAAATAGTCGGCAAGCCCCTTGCGTTGCTTGTCGGTCGTCGCATTGAGCAGCCACATCAGCATGAAGAACGCCATCATCGCGGTCACGAAATCCGCATAGGCCACTTTCCAAGCGCCGCCATGGTGACCACCTGCGATCACTTTCTTGCGCTTGATAATGATGGGTCTTTTGTTGTCGTCCTTGTCGGCCATCCTCATACCTCCGCCGGTCTGGTCTAGGGGCAAGGGATGAAGAATCTGTTAGCGGTTCAGGGTGCGACCCAATGGCCAACCGTACCCGTGAAGACCGCACGACGGTGCGGGTCATGGGAGAGCGATACGGCGTCGATCACGCGAACACATCCCGATAATACAATAAAGCGTTCGATTTCTGGCGTGCGGGTCACATCTTCCGGCGCATCGACCGTATCGCCTGGAGCGGGGTCGGTGCCATAGTTCAGGCGGGATGACGGTGGCACCGTCGACCAGCGGGCGGGATCTGCGGGCAGGAGTGTCATCGTCAGCGTCAGCCGCACCTGGAGCTGCGCCGCGGCATCCCATAACAGGAGCGCGGCTCTTGGATCGCGGGACAACGCACGAACCTTGGCGGTGCGCAGGTCGGAATGAACCTCGACCGTACCCGCATTCCGGTCCGCCGCCCGCAACCCGACCGTCCGCGCCTCGGGTCCATCGGTACCGATCGTCGCCAGAGTGACAAATCGGAACGGGTCGTCCGACACCCGCGCGCCACGGGCGAGACGGCCCCACACGTGCGTCAACAGATCATCCAACTGTCCGAACGGGTCACTCATAACCCGTCATCTCCAGATATCCGGTCGCGGTATGGGTTCCGGTAGCCGTGACCGGACCTTCCCAGTATGGAAAGAGCGTGGCCTGCCAACTGTCTGGGTTCACCGCATCAACCGTCAAATCGATGCCCCGATCCGGCAGGGCCAGCCGCCAGCGCACGGGCACGTTGCGCCCTGCGACCGTCGCGGTCTCCAGCGGCTCGGCGATCAGAGCATCGCCATAGTAGGGCGACATCGTGCCATCCGCTGCAATGTAGGAGGCATAATGAAACCCTTCCCCGCCGCGCAGCGAGAACGCCATCAGCCGCGCGCCGTTGTTCAGGTACAGCGAGAACCAGTCCCATCCCTCCTGATCGGCCTCCAGCGGTTGCGACGACCACTCCCTGTCCAGCCAGCCCTTGCCGGTCACGGACACCGGCCCGTCGGGCAGGTCGAGCGTTCCGGTCACGTCGTAGAACGGTTGCGAATAGTAATAGCTGGCCTGCCCCGAGGCGGACTTAACCGAAAAGCCACTGTCACCGTGAAACACCAGCGGCCCCTGTGCCGTCAGATCCAGCGCATAGCCGACTTCGCCGTTTGACGCCCGCAAGGTCAGCGCATCCAGATTGTCGCCCGCCATCGACCAGTCGTCGATCCAGGCCTCGAAAGGTGCGGGCGTCACACCGGCCTGCCCGACATCGCCGCGTGCGAACCGCTCGCCGGTGTAATGCGCATCCGGCGTCGTCAGGCCGAAATGTCCCATCCAGACCTGAGGCCCCGTGGGCGTCAGGGCCGAACGGAACAATGTCCATTGCACACCGTATTGTTGTCCGTCCGCGTCCTGCACCGACGCCGTCAGATACCACCATTCAATGCGATAATCATCATGTGCGCCTAGGTCGGCAGGAAAATCGAATGTCGGATTTGGTGTCGGAAGGGCAAATCCATCCGCTGCCTGCCCCAGTCCGGCGAAGCCTTGCGCGTGTAGAGGCAAGGCCAGCCACAGAGCCGCGATCAGAGCCCTAACGTTCATGCGCGAATACCTTCACAAGATCGGCGGGCGCCATTCGCCAGAGCCGCCACGCCGGAAGTGCTGCCGCCAGTCCCGCTGCGACCATCGACCAGATCGCCAGCGCCAACCAACCGGCTGGATCAGGCAAAAGCGGCAGGCGCCAGCCGAAAGCCTGCACATTGACGACCGCCAGAAGCACCCATGCAAGCGCGATGCCTGTCGGAATGGCCAGAACCGCCGTGAACGCCGCCAGCAACAGCGCGCGTCCCAAATCGGCGAGTGCGATCCGCGAGCGGGTCATGCCAAGCGCCCAGACCGGCGCGACCTGCGGCACCCGCATCGCTCCCAGCGTCGTCAAAGACGCCCAGAGCGCAAAGGCCGCCACCCCCAGCGTCAGCACATTCAGCGAAGCGGTGACGGCGAAAGTCTGCTCGAAGACATTGAGCGAAAACGCCTTGATCCCGGCCTGATCCTCGATCCGGCGAGGCGGCAGGTCGAACCGTTCGATCAGGTCGCGGGCCAGGGCGGGAACGTCCGCAGGATCAAGTCGCAGGCCGAAGGTGGTCGTCACGGCCTCGGGAAAAGTCTGGCGAAACAGCGTGTCGGTCAGGATCGCCTGACCGAGCGGATTACCATAGTCCGAATAGACACCCAGAACCTGTTGTCGCCCCGCGCGCCCCAGATCGACCTCGGTCCCGGCCCACAGACCCGTACGGCGAGCCAGTTGTTCGTTGATCAGCGCACCCTCTCCAGTCGCAAGCCTGTCCCAGACGCCCGGCACTGCATCCAGAAGGGGCCAGTTGTCGCGGAAAGTCGGATGATCGACTTGCCCGAAGACGTCGCCCGGGGCGCCCTCCAGCACCGTCTCCGCCGATGCGACAGGCAGTACGGCATCAACCTTGTCGATGACATAGGCCTGCATCTCCGCCGCTTCTTCTGCATCATTGGCATAAAGATACAGCTCAGATGCCAGCCGCTGATCCAGCCATCCGGTGAAGGTCGCGCGAAAACTGCCGATCATTGTGCTCACGCCGACATTCGCGGCAAGCGCCAGCAGCAGCGCCATCAGCGCAAGGCTCAGTCCGGGAACCTGTTGCCGCGCATCGGCCCAGAGCCATTGCGCCACGGCCCCCCTGGCCCGCGACGCGCCCACAGCCAGCACGCCGGACAGCATTGGCGGCAGTAGCAGTGCGGCCCCGAGTAACAGCGCCCCCAGACAGACAAATCCTATGACCAGTCCGTTTCCAAACAAGGCCAGAGCGCCTGCGACGATCAGCAATCCGACCCCCCCGATGCCCTGTCGCATCAATGTCGCGGCCCGCGCGCGGGCCCAGGCGCGCGGCATGGCGGGGGCCAGAACCGGCAGGCGGACAAGTTGCCAGAGGCTCTGTCCGCCTGCGACAGCCAGCCCGATGCCCGCCATCGCGAACCCCGACAACCACCAGAGTGGCGAAAGGGACAGGGTGTCCGCGACGCCCGCACCATACAGCCCCGACAGCGTTGCTGCGACACCTGGCAGCAGGAGTGCGGCAACAAGATAGCCCAGCAGGATGCCCAACGTCCCCGAAATCAGCGTGAAGGCCGCCAGTTCGACGGCCAGCAAGAAGGTCAACCGCCGCGCAGGCAATCCAAGCGCGCGCAGGGTCCGGAACAGGGGGCGACGCTGTTCGAATGCGAGACCGATAGCGGCGTGGACAATGAACAGGCCGACCGCGAAGGCCAACAATCCAAAGGCTGTCAGGTTCAGGTGAAAGCTGTCGGTCAATCGCGCGATATCACTGCTGCCCGTCGGCTGCACCAGCCGAGTATCCGGGAACAGATCGGTCAATGGCCTCAAATCGGGCCGCACGCCGGGCAGGACCATAAGGCGCGACACTTCCTGCGTTCCAAGAATTGCCTGCGCCGCTGCGATATCCGCGATCACCAGACCCGGAGCCAGGTCGGGCGCAATGCGCGCTTCGGGCCATCCTTCGGGCAGCGTGACATCCGGCGCGACAAGCACCAGATCGCCGGTCAGGAAACCGGTCAATGCGTCTTCGGGCGACAGATCCGGTGTCGCGGCCGATGGAGGCGCGGTGAACGGGTCGATGCCCAGAAGGCGCAGATGAGTGCCGGGAACCCTGCCTTCGATCACTGGGGTCACAGGCCATCCGGCCCGCCGCGCTGTGGCGAAATCCGCCAACGTCAGCGGTCCTTCCAGGCGCGGCAGAGCATCCTGCCCCAGTGTCGCGGCGGCGCGGGCGTAGGACAGGCGCGCCTGCGCGTTGATTGCCTGCACACCGGTCCAGAGACCCGTCGCCAGCGCCAACCCCACCACCAGCGTCAGAAATTGCAGCGGATGTCGTCGCCAATGCGCAAGCAGTGCGTCCAATGCTGCTCTATTCATGGCGCACCCTCATGTGATCCGGCCCGCGCGCAGATGAAGGCGGTCGTCCAGCATGGCGGCCAGCCGCTCCGAATGCGTCACCATCAGAAAGCCCGCGCCTGTCTCGACCGCCATGTCACGCATCAGCGCCATCATCGCATCGCCCGTCGCCTCGTCGAGGTTGCCCGTCGGCTCATCCGCCAACACCAGTCGGGGACGTGCCGCCAGCGTGCGTCCTATTGCGACCCTTTGCTGCTGCCCACCCGACAATTGTTCGGGGAACCGATGCAGGTGATCGCCCAGACCCAGCCTTTCGGCCAAAGCGAAGATATTGCCGGGGTCCCGCCCGGCAAGACGCGCATGGAATGTCAGGTTATCGGCCACATTCAGCGACGGGATCAGGTTGAACTGCTGAAACACCAGGCCGACGGTATCGCGTCGCATCGCCGCCCGCGCGCCGTCTCCCATGGCGGCAATGTCCTGGCCTTCGACCAGAATGATGCCGCTGTCAGGTATATCTAACCCAGCCACCAGATGCAGCAGCGTGGACTTGCCCGACCCGCTTTCACCCGTCAGGGCCAGTGTCCGGCCCGCCGTCAGATCGAAGGACACGTCCCGCAGAACAGGCTGCGGGCCATCGGTGGTCTCAAAGGATTTCTCGACGGCGCGCACGGACAAAAGCATGTGCGGACGGTAGCGGAGAGGCCTGCGACTTCAACATGCAAAGCGCCGCAGGGTGCAGCCTTTGGGGCCGCTCCGGGCATTTATTCAGAGGTTGACGTCGGGCAAGCTGTCGAAGGCCTGCCGCAAGGCATCGGACCAGCCGTCCGAGACGGCGCGCCAATCCTCGTCGGTGTCCAGAATGCGCCGCGAATACCCCAGCTTCAGACTGTCGGTTTCGTAGATTTGCAGATCGAGCGGCGTTCCCACGGACAGGTTGGCGCGAATGGTCGAATCGAAGCTGACCATCAACAGCTTTACGCCCTGGGCGAAATCCATGTCGTTGTCATAAGCGCGCACCAGAATGGGACGGCCGTACTTGGTCTCACCGATCTGGAAAAACGGCGTGTCGGTCTGGGCCTCGACGAAATTCCCCTCGGGGTAGATCATATAAAGGCGCGGCGGACCGCCTTTTACCTGTCCGCCGAAGATCATCGTGGCGTTGAACGTGCTGCCGGCATTCGGACCGCCCGCCCGCTGCTGCGCGATCACGTCCTTCAGGGTCTGGCCGATCAGGCGCGCGGCCTGAAACATCGACGGCGCGCTCATCAATGACGGATCACGTTCGGAGGGCGCCAGATTACGTTCCTCCAGAAGGCTGACGACGGCTTGGGTCGTGGCCAGGTTACCGGCGGTCATCAGCATTAGCGTCCGCTCGCCCGGCTCCTCCCAGGTATAAAGTTTGCGATAGCTGGAGATGTTATCGAGACCCGCATTGGTGCGGGTATCGGCGAGGAAGACGAGGCCGCGTTCGAGTTGCAGGCCAACGCAATAAGTCATGGGATCAGATCCAGAATGAGGTCGCGGCTACAGGTCTGCCTTGGCAGCGATTGTGTCAAGCAATCGTGTCAAATTTCACGGAATGACGCGATTCATCGGCCACAGCTTCACCATTTTCGCAACCCTCAGGCCTCGGAAACCGTGACCTTCACGTCCATCGACTCGACACCAAGGCCCTGCCGAATACCCGAGATCGGAGCGGCGTCCGAGTAATCGAGTCCGGTCGCAACCCGCACATAGCGGTCATCGGGCGAATATCCGTTCGAGATATCGAACCCGACCCAGCCCAGTCCTTCCAGATGTGCCTCGGCCCAGGCATGGGTGGCATCCTGCTCGTCGCGGTCGTTCATCCGCAGATAGCCAGAAACATAACGTGCTGGATAATCCAGCAGGCGCGCGCAGGTAACGAAGATATGCGCATGATCCTGACAGACGCCAGAACCGACGGCGATTGCATCCTCTGCGGTCTGATGCACTTCGGTGGTGCCTGTGTCATAGCCAACCGCTTCGCGGATCGCGGCGGACAGCGCATGCAGACGATCGAGAGGGTCTTCGATCTCGCGGACATCGCGGGCCAAGGCCATTGTACCGCTGCCGCGTCGCGTCAGATCGGTGGGCCGCAGGAACATCCACAGCGGCATGTAACCCCCCTGATCTCCGATAACGCCGGCCTGATCCTGCACTTCAACGATACCGTGGGCGGTGATCGTCACATCGGTCCGGCCCGAGTCTACAGACACCAGTTGCGTGGTGTTGGCGTGGGCGTCATCGAACGACACCTCGATCTGACCGCCGTCGATGTCTGTCACCCAGTCCACGACCTGCTGTCCGGGTCGGCTTTTGGGTATCAGGCGCAGTTGCTGAAGGGCGTAAGTGACCGGCTCGGACCAGCGATAGGAGGTCACATGGCGAATGGCGAGGCGGGATGTTCTGGGGGCATCCGTCATTGCGAAAACCTGTAGTCGAGTTCGATCTGCACCGCCAACTCTCCGTTCCGCTTGAGGAAGTTCTGAAGAAACTGGTGCAGGCCGTTCTCGAAAATGGTTTCGATCGTGGCGTGGTTCAGGTCCTGGCACATCGTTTCGGCCATGTCGTGGCTGGGCATTCTGATACCATAGTCGGACTCAAGATAGCCCAGATTATCACCGATCTTGGAATAACAAAACGCCAGCGACCGCGGCATGCGACTATCCAGTGTCAGGAACTTCGCGATGTCGGCAGGCTTGCGATTGCGTCCGTGCACCATGCGGAAGGCACCTTCGGCGGACACCGAGCGGAGGATCATTTCCCACTGGGCATTGTCGAGTGTCGATCCAACCCCGGCTGCCGATGGCAGCAGAACGTAATACTTAACATCCAGCAGACGCGCGGTGGCATCGGCCCGTTCCAGAAAAGTACCCAATCGGGCGAAGTCATAAATGTCGTTTCGCAGCATCGTACCGTGCAGCGCACCTCGCACGAAGGCCGATCGCTGCTTGATGACCCCCAATGTGCGCGGCAGATCGCGGGGAATAACCTTGCGCGACAATTCACTGCACAGCGTCATCCAACATTCGTTTACCGCCTCCCAGACTTCGCGGGTCAGGGCAGTGCGGACAAGGCGCGCATTCATCCGGGCACCTTCGATACAGTTCAGGATTGACGAATGATTGTCCTTGCCACGCAGAATCCAGTCGACCACCTGTTCACCCGTGACATCGTCGTGGTGTGCCTTGTAGGAAGCGGTAACTCCCGCGGTCTTGAGTACCGAAGCCCATTCGCTCTCGGCGCGATCGGGACGGGTCAGGGCTATTCGCTGACCGGTCTCGACCAGTCGCGCAAGGTTTTCCGAACGCTCCAGATAACGGAACATCCACGCCAGGCCGCCCGCGGTTTTACCCAGCATGGTCAACCTCCCGGATCAGGGACGCGGAAATATCGTGCGCGGTCGGGGCGCAACGGCTCTGGGCAGGGTTTCCCATCAGTCGTCCTCCAGCACCCAGGTGTCCTTGGTGCCTCCGCCCTGGCTGGAGTTGACGACCAGCGAGCCCTTCTTGAGTGCCACGCGGGTCAGACCGCCGGGTGTGATCTCGATTCCGTTTGGGGACATCAGGACGAAGGGGCGCAGATCGACGTGTCGCGGCGTGAGCCCGGCCTTGCTGAAAATCGGACAGGTCGAAAGCGCCAACGTCGGCTGGGCGATATAATTCGACGGGCGCGCTTCCAGCTTGGCCCGGAACTCGCGAATATCCTTTTTCGACGCCGTCGGTCCGATGAGCATACCGTAGCCGCCGGAGCCGTGGACTTCCTTGACGACCAACTCCTCGAGATTGTCGAGGACATGCGCGAGGCTGTCGGGGTCCGAGCAGCGCCAGGTCGGCACGTTTTCAAGCATCGCCTTTTCGCCGGTATAGAATTCGACGATATCGGGCATGTAGCTGTAGATCGCCTTGTCATCCGAAACCCCGGTGCCCGGCGCATTCGCAATCGTGATTCCGCCAGCCCGGTAGACGTCGAAGATACCCGGTACGCCCAACTGACTATCGGGCCGAAAATTCAGCGGATCCAGATAATCGTCATCGACCCGTCGATAGAGCACGTCGATAGTGCGATAGCCCTCGGTTGTCCGCATTGCCACACGCCCGTCGACGACGCGCAGGTCGTGGCCTTCAACCAGTTCCACGCCCATCTGATCGGCAAGGAAGCTGTGTTCGTAATAGGCGGAATTATGGATACCCGGCGTCAGCACGGCGACGACAGGGTCCTGATCGCACCGGCGCGGCGCGGAAGCAGCAAGGCTGGAATGCAGCGACTGCGGATAGCGGCTGACGCGCTGGATGCGGTTCTTTGCGAACAGCTCGGGAAACATGTGCAGCATCGTCTCGCGATTTTCGAGCATATAGCTGACGCCCGACGGCGTACGGGCATTGTCTTCGAGAACGTAGAACTGGTCGGGTCCCGTGCGAACCAGATCGACGCCGACAATATGGGTATAGATGCCGCCCGGCGGATCGACTCCGATCATCTGCTGCAGGAAGGCGTCGTTGCGGGCAATCATCTCAACCGGCAGCACACCGGCACGGACGATCTCCTGGCGATGATAGATATCGTGCAGGAAGGCGTTCAGCGCCCGCACACGCTGCTCGATGCCCTTGGACAGCTTAGCCCACTCACGTGCCGCGATAATCCGAGGCACGATGTCAAAAGGGATCAAGCGTTCGCCCGCGCCCGTCGCGCCATAGACATTGAAGGTGATGCCGGACAGGCGGAATACGGCTTCGGCTTCGCGGGCCTTAGCGCGCAGATGGGCGGGATCTTCCGACGAGAACCATGTCTCGAAGGCTTGATAGGCATCGCGCACGGATCTGTCGGATCGCAGCATCTCGTCGAAGGGGGATACATCGTTCATTCGTGCAGGATGCGGGGACGAAACGGCAAAGGCAACATGGGCAACCTCTTATAGTTCGGAAATCACAATCATAGGGCGAATACAGCCCTTGGAATAGCCACCGAATTGACACCGGATCATGGTCGCCGCCCCCCTCCGGGATCGCGCGTCCTCGCGCGGTCGGCCCCGAGGATCGGGGCGGCGTGAGCAATGAACGTTCCGAGCTGTCGCAGAGTTCCCGAAAGTGCACTCAATAGAAGAAAAAGCGCCTGCAAGCCCAACTAACGCTGGAGGTGGAGCAATTCCGCGCCATGTACCGGACTATATACTTCCACGACTTATACGCGCCTGTTAGGGTTGGGCGGCTGCAAACGGAAAAGACCCTATGATCGGCCTATGGCCGAATTGCCATCGGGATGGGGATATCTTGAAGAGACTGATTGCTACGGGGCTCGCCCTGATATTTCTGGCCGCGCCATCCGGTGCTGCGCAACTGGATCTGAACCTGCCTGCGGACGAAGATCTTCAGGACAGTTTGCGGAATGCTTCGCTGACGGTTCAGGCCATCGACGAGAACGAGACCGAACGCCGTAATCTCGTCGCGGCTGCGCAATCCGACTACCGCAGGTTGTTGGCTGTGTTGTTTGAAGCAGGACATTTCGGTCCCGTCATCAGCATCAAGATCGACGGGGTCGAGGCCGCCAATCTACCGGCTGTCGGGTCCAGCGACCCAATCGGCACGATCCGCATCGATGTGCAGCCGGGACCGCGCTTCCTGTTCCGCACCGCAGAAGTCGGCCCGCTGGCAAGCGGAACGGAAATTCCAGAGGGCTTCGCGCCCGGCCAGATCGCCGGAACAGATGTTCTGCGACGGACGTCCTCCGCCAGCGTCGAAGCCTGGCGCAATATAGGCCATGCCAAAGCCCGTTTGGCCGATCAGGAGATCGTTGCTGATCATGACGTCGACCGGCTGGATGCCCGTCTGATCATCGCACCCGGCCCTAAGCTCAGCTATGGTCCGATCTTCGTGGAAGGTGCCAAGGACGTTCGCGAAGGCCAGATCCTGAAGATCGCAGATCTGCGCCAAGGTCAGACGTTCGATCCCGGTCAGATTCAGGCCTCTGCGCAGCGCCTGCAAAGGACCGGCGCCTTCCAGTCCGTTGCAATCGTTGAATCCGAAGAGATCGGACCCGCTGATACCTTGAACATGGCCATTCAGGTGGTCGAGCGTCTGCCGCGGCGGATCGGCTTCGGTGCCGAGATCGCGACGGATGAGGGCATCTCGACCAGCGCCTACTGGCTGCACCGGAACCTGACCGGCTATGCCGACAGTCTGCGGATCGAAGGGGCGGTCGACGGGATCGCCGGCAATTCGGGCGGGGCCGACTACAGCCTGACCTTTGCCTATAATCGCCCCGCGACCTTCAATCCGGAAACCGACCTGTTCGTGAATGGCGGCATCGAGCGCGTGGACGAGGAGGATTTCAGTTCCGACAGGGCCTACATCGAAGGCGGCGCGCGGCGGATCGTGTCGGACGAGTTCCAGTATTCCTATGGTATCGGATATGAATACAGTCAGGATCGTGATGCATTCGGCGATCGCAACTTCTCGATCGCATCCTTCCCGCTGGAAATGACATACAACCGGCGCAACGACAATCTGGACCCCAGCGACGGCTATTATATCGAAGCGGGCCTGCGCCCCTTTTTCGGCTTCGAAACGGCGGGCACAGGAGCCATCTTCACTGCCGATCTGCGCGGGTATCAGGGTTTCGGCGCAGACGACGGCACCGTCATTGCCGCCCGGCTGCAACTGGGCAGCGTGGTTGGACCCGAACTGAACGAAATTCCGTCCAAGTATCTGTTTTATTCGGGCGGTGGTGGCACCGTGCGTGGACAGGAATATCAGGCACTTGGCGTAACCCTGCCTGGCGGAGACAAAGTTGGCGGCAAATCCTTCGTCGGATTGTCGACGGAACTGCGGCAAAAGGTAACGAAGAAAATCGGTATCGTCGGTTTCGTCGATTATGGCATGATCAGCGCTGATGCCGGGTTCTCGGATGGTGAGAGCCATGCTGGCGCGGGCCTTGGCGTGCGCTACAATACAGGTATCGGACCGATCAGAGTTGATCTGGGTGTGCCGGTATCTGGTCCCGGCAACCCGTCGGGGCTGCAAATCTACATCGGTATCGGTCAGGCTTTCTGAATGAAAATGCGCCGTGTTTTCCTCCCTTTGGCTGTCGTGGCCGCTGCTCAGGTTCCGTTCCCGGTTCTGGCACAGAGCACTACCGAGGAACGTGACCGTGGTTTCCTCGCCGGTCTGATCGAGGACAATCTTTCCGCGCCGGGCCTTTCGGTTCGCATTGATGGGTTTTCCGGCGCGCTGTCGTCGGCGGCTTCCATCGACGTGCTTCAGATTTCGGACGAACAGGGCATCTGGCTGCGAATGGAAAACATAGTTCTGGACTGGAACCGTTCGGCCCTGTTGCGCGGACGGCTCGAGGTACAGGAGCTTTCGGCAGAGTTGATCGCGCTGGAACGCGCGCCCCTGCCCGCCGAAGGAGTCGAGGCCCTGCCCGATGCAGGGGCCAGTGGTTTCTCGCTGCCGGACCTGCCGGTATCGGTCGATATTCAGGCGCTCACGGCCCAGCGTATCGAACTCGGGGCTGCCCTTCTGGGGCAGGAAATGGCGCTTTCTCTCGACGCTTCGGCGCAACTGGCCAATGGGTCCGGTACGGCAACGATCGAGGCGCAGCGGCTGGACGGGACAACGGGGTCGTTCTCGATCGCCGCGTCCTATGACCGCGACACGCAGAATCTGTCCGTCAATCTGGACGTGGCCGAGGCACAGGGCGGGATCGCCGCGACCCTTCTGCAATTGCCCGGTCGACCGGCCATCGAACTGACTGTGAAGGGCGATGGACCACTGGACGCTTTCGTCGCTGATATTGCCATCGCATCGGACGGCGTGGAACGACTTGGCGGTCAGGTCACCCTTAATGGAACCGAAGACGGGCGCCGCTTCGCCGTCGATCTGGGTGGCGATGTCACTTCGCTTTTCGCCCCCAGGTATCAGGATTTCTTCGGTGACGACGTCGCGCTTGTGGTCGGAGGACTGCAACGCACCGACGGGCGGCTGGATCTCGAAACGCTGAACCTGCGGACCAAGGCACTGTCGCTGAACGGGGAGGCCCGGCTTGGCGCGGACGGCTGGCCCGTCTTCGTGGACATTACCGGGCGTGTTGCTGCCGAAGATGGGACGACGGTCCTGTTGCCAAGCGCTGCCAACAGCCAGTTGCGAGAGGCTGATCTGTCGATCCGCCACAACGCGTCAGTATCGGACAACTGGGCGCTGGACCTGTCGTTGCTGGACTATTCCTCGTCAACCGTAACGCTGGGCGACGCCGCGATTTCCGCGACCGGCATCCTGAGCCGCCGCGACGGCGTGGTCGAGACGGCAACGGCAACGATCACGTCCGCCCTGAACCAGCTTGGGTTCACCAATCCGGCGCTGGCGCAGGCGGTCGGGCCGCGTGTGTCGCTGGACGCGGACGTTGCATGGCAATCCGGGCAACCGGTGCGCCTGACCGGCCTGAGGCTGAGCGGTCCGGGCTATGGTCTGAGCGGCACCATCGAGGTCGACAACACCGACGCTGAACGGCCGCTGACCGTCACGCTGGATCTGGCTGCCATGTTCGAGGATCTGAGCCGTCTGTCCGGCATTTCGGGTCAGGATCTTTCGGGGACCGCCGACGCAACAGTAACGGGTGATTATGCGCCGTTGGCAGGCACTTTCGATCTGATGCTGGGCGCGGTCGCGCAGGATCTGGCGCTGAACATACCGCAGGCCGATGCCGTGCTGGAGGGCGAGACCTCGCTGACGCTGGCTACGCGGCGCACGGTCGACGGCACCTTTGTGGATGCGCTTCGGCTGGGCAACGCGCATTTGACGGCCAACGGAAGTGCGGCACTGCTGTCCAAGGACTCCGCGCCCTATCTGCAGGGCGAGCGGTCGAAGGCCACCTTCAACGCACGGCTTGCAGACGGAACGCGCATCGATCCGCGTCTGGACGGACCGATCGAACTTGCTGTGAATGCCACGCAGAACGAAGTGGGCGCGTGGCAGGGAACGCTCGACGCGCTGGCCCCGGAGGGCGTTACAGTATCGGCCTCGGGGACGCTGACGGGCGAGGCACCCGACGTGACGTTCGCTGCCACCGTCCCGCGACTGGAGCCGTTTGCCCCCGGCGTACCGGGCGGGCTGGGCGTGAACGGACGGGCCTTCGCGACGGACGGCATCTGGTCGGTCGACGTCGATGCCGCCGGTCCCTATGACCTGACCGCAAAAGTCGCGGGCCGCATCACCGGACCGGCCCCCGAGATCGCATTCGAGGCCTTGTTGCCCGATCTGACCGCCCCGGTTCCGGCGCTGGCCGAAACGCCTGCGCTGCAAGGTGCGGTTTCGCTTGACGGAACGCTGGCGCAGATCGGCGGGGCCTGGGTTGTCGATACCTCGATTTCAGCGCCGTCGGATATCACGCTGCGCGCGGTGGGCCCGGTAACCGGCGACATGCCCAAGATCGAATTTGCCGGCACCGTCCCGCAGGTTTCGGACTTCGTGCCTGCCATCGAAGGACGTGTCGATCTGGATGGCACGCTCGAAAAGACGGGCACGGACTGGGCTGCGGATGTCTCGATCAGCGGACCCTATGACGCACGCGTTACGGCTCGAACACTTCTGACACGCACACCGCTGCGGGTAAACTTCACCGCCGATATCGACGACCTGAGCCCCTTGGTCCCCGTGCCCGGCGGCGTGTCTGTCGCGGGCGAGGCCCTACGCACCGACACCGGCTTTCGCATCGACGTGGACGGCACCGGGCCGTATTCCGCGACGCTGGACGCGACGGTCAACCTGGTCGACGGCGTGCCCGATATCACCGCAACCGGACAGGTGCCCGATGCAGGCGCACTGGTCCCGCAACTTCGCGGCCCGCTGAACTACGACGTGACCGCAACACAAACCGGCGGACAATGGCGCGTGACCGCAGATGTAGATGGCGCGCAGGCCCTCTCGGCCAGCGTCACGGGCATCGCGACAGGACCGGATGCCGCCCTCGATTTCCGACTGGGCGTAGGTAATGTCGCGGTCTTTGCACCCGGATTGAATGGCGCGCTGAATGCATCGGGTCGCCTGTTTCAGCAAAATGGACAATGGGCCACTGATCTGGATGCCTCGGGGCCTCTCAACTCGACGTTGACCGCACAGGGCGTGCTGACGGGACCGTCACCCCAGGCCACCTTTACATTGTCGGTGCCGAACATCGCGCCGCTGGTCCCCGACCTGCCCGGCCCCCTGCGGGTTGCTGGCACGGCCCAGCAGCGCGACAACGCCTGGGCGCTGGACATCAATCTGGACGGCCCGTCGGGAACCACCGCCGCCGTCGCAGGCGATGTCGGCACGGATGGCAATCTGAATCTTTCGGTAAATGGATCGGCTCCGTTGGGCCTGGCGAACACCGCGCTGGCACCCAACCGTCTGACCGGCATCGCGCGCTTCGATCTGAATGTGAATGGCCCTCCGTCGCTTGACAGTGTGACGGGCACGGTCACGACGACGAATACGGCGCTGTCGCTGCCTTCGTTGCAGAACGGGCTCGACAATATCAACACAACCGTCACTTTGCAGGGCGGCGAGGCGCAGATCGCGCTGACCGCTGCGCCGCAGACCGGCGGGCGGATCGAGTTGAACGGTCCGGTCACCCTTTCAGCCCCGTTCAACGCAAGTCTTGCAGCCAATTTCGATGTCACCCTGTCTGACCCCAAGCTCTACACCGCCCAGGTCTCGGGGCGTTTGGCTGTGAACGGGCCGTTGACAGGCGGCGCGATCATAGGGGGCACGATCAATATAAACGAGGCCGAAATCGCGGTCCCTTCGTCCGGGTTGACGGCCATCGGCGATCTGCCGGACATCCGCCATGTCTCGTCCCCGTGGCCGGTACAACGGACGCTTGAACTGGCCGGGCAGTCCGTCAATGGCGAGCCTGCGAATGGCGAGGCGCAGGTGGCAACGGGTCCGGGTTACGGGCTGGACCTTACGATCAATGCTCCGGGTCGTATCTTCGTGCGCGGGCGGGGGTTGGATGCCGAGCTTGGCGGAACGCTGCGGCTGACCGGAACGACGAACAACATGGTGACAACCGGCGGGTTCGAGCTGGTCCGTGGTCGTCTGGACATTCTGGAGCAGCGGTTTGATCTGGACGAAGGGCGTATCACTTTCCTGGGCAGCTTCATGCCTTACATCCGGCTTGTCGCCGTGACCGAAACCGACACGATCACCGCGTCTATCGTAATGCAGGGTCCGGCCGATGACATTGAAGTTACGTTCGAATCCACACCCGAGGTCCCGCAGGAGGAAATCGTCGCGCAGATCTTCTTCGGGCGCGACCTGAGCCAGCTATCGCCTCTACAGGCGCTTCAACTCGCGAATTCGATTGCCATTCTGGCAGGTCGGGGCAGTGGCGGGTTGCTGGACAACCTGCGCGGGAGCGCGGGGCTGGATGATCTTGATGTCACAACAGACGCAGACGGGAATGTTGCCCTGCGCGCAGGAAAATACGTTTCCGACAACGTCTATACTGATGTGGAGATAAACCAGAAGGGCGAGGCCGAGATTTCACTGAACCTTGACGTGACGCCAAACCTGACGGTGCGCGGATCGGCTGGGGCGACTGGAGCAACGTCGCTGGGGCTGTTCTACGAAAAGGACTACTGAGGTAATGACGCCGAGCGACAATATCCTGTGCTGTCCGGTCTGCGATGCCCTCCACGAGGTGGGCGAGGTTCCCGACGGTATCCGGTTGCGCTGTATCCGGTGTCACACGGTGCTCGCGGTCGGTCAGCCAGAAGCGATCATTCGGATCGTGGTTCTGGCCGTGACGGCCCTGATCCTGATGTCGATCGTGGTTTTCTATCCGTTTCTGGAATTGCGCAACGGCGTCTTCACCAGCCGGGCGTCGGTCTTCCAGACGGTAATGAGCTTCAGTGAAGGCGTAATGGCACCTCTTTCCATCGCAGTCGCGTTTTTCGTCATTATCCTGCCCGTGGCGCGCTTGAGCGCGATCGTCTGGGCGCTTGGTCCCTTGTCGTTCGACCGCCCTCCTCTGCCGGGGGCCAAGACGATGCTGCGGCTGGCTGAAACGGTGAAGCCCTGGGCCATGGCCGAGATATTCATGGTCGGTGTCGCCGTTGCACTGGTAAAGCTCGCTGACCTGGCGACGTTGTCAATGGGTCCCGCGTTCTGGTCCTTTGCCGCAATCGTCTTCATAACAGCCCTTCAGGACACACAGATGAGCAAATATTCGGTATGGACGGCTCTGGACATGGCATCGAAACGCTAGCTGCATTGACGGCACGGGATGCCGGCATGGTCGGATGCCGTCAGTGTACACGCGTCTGGCCAATAGGCACGGAGGTCTGCGGCCTATGCGGCAGCAGTCTCGAGAGCCGTGACCGCACGTCGTTGCAACGGGTCTTCGCATGGTGGCTGGTGGGGTTGCTGTTCTACATACCGGCTAACCTCTATCCGATGCTGATCACCCGGACGATGGGCCGCGAATCCGATGCGACAATCGTCGGCGGCGTGATCGAACTGGCACAGTATGGCGCCTGGGGCGTCGCATTCATTGTATTCTTCGCGTCGGTCGTCATCCCGGTCGGCAAGTTCATTGCCATCGCGTATCTTGCGATGGTCGTTCGGCGCCCACATGGACATAAGCCGCGCAATCTTCTACATCTTTTCGAGTTGGTCGAATGGATCGGGCGCTGGTCCATGATCGACGTGTTCGTCGTGGCCATTCTGGTGGCGCTTGTGCAGTTCAACCTTATCGCCACGATCAATCCTGGCATCGCTGCCGTCAGCTTTGCCCTGTCCGTCGTGTTTACAATGCTGTCCGCCATGAGCTTTGACAGCCGTCGCATCTGGGATGAAATTGAGATTATCTCGGAAGAAAGCTCGAAATGACTGAACCCTCCGACCGCCCCGCTACCCCGATAACCGAACGTACACGGCGGCGACGCGGCATAATATCCGCCGTCTGGCTGGTGCCGATCATCGCGATAATCATCGCGCTGGCAATCGCGTGGCAGTCATGGTCCGACCGCGGCGTTCTGATTGCGGTGACCTTTCCCGATGCTTCAGGGGTAACCGCAGGCCAGACGACACTGCGCTACCGCGAAGTGACGGTCGGCGTGGTCGAGGATGTGGGCTTCACCGCGGATCTGAGCCAGGTGAACGTCTACATCCGCGTGAACAAGGAAATCGCGCCCTATCTGGATGATGACGCAAGTTTTTGGGTGGTCCAGCCCGAAGTCAGTGCGCGCGGTGTGCAGGGCCTGAACACGATCCTGTCGGGCACATACATCGAAGGCACATGGGACAATTCGGTCGGTGCGACCAAGGTCGCCTTTCTTGGCGACGAACGCGCGCCGATCATTCCGCCGGGCGTAGAGGGCACGGCCATCGTCTTGCGGGCCAAGGACAGTTCGCGCCTGGGACCGGGCGCGCCCATCCTGTATCGTGGTATAGAAGTTGGCGAGGTCGCCACGCCACGCCTGTCGCCCGATGGAACCGAAGTGCGCGTCGACGCCTTCATCCGATCACCCTATGACCGGCAATTATCGACGGCGACACGGTTCTGGGACGCGTCTGGCGTGTCGGCAACGCTGGGCACCGGCGGCGTCGACCTGAGGATCGGGTCCATCGCATCGATCCTAGAAGGGGGCGTGAACTTCGACACATTGATTTCCGGCGGCGACGCGATCGAAAGTGGCCAGGTCTTTTCCATTTTCGAGGACGAGCCTGCCGCGCTCGCGTCGACATTCGAGGCACCGGCGAACCGGACCATTCGCATCTCGGCGTTGTTTCCCACGGCGGCTGTCGGACTGACCCAGGGCGCGCCAGTCCGTTTTCAGGGTGTTCAGGTCGGCACTGTCGCGCAGATCACCGGTTTCATCATGCCCGATGATCCCGACAGACGGGTGCAGCTTCTGGCCGTTATGGCGCTCCAGCCTGGCAAGATGGGTCTGGAAACGTACGAGAACGACTTGCAGGCAATAGACTTCGTGGAAACGCTTGTCAGCAACGGCGTCCGCGCCAA
>Ga0209634_1000236_pt1 | contig 43257 bp, 44 predicted proteins | sample LinPmetageLP40_FD_184043 | JGI IMG/M metagenome (GOLD analysis project Ga0209634, IMG submission 184043) | Marine viral communities from the Pacific Ocean - LP-40 (SPAdes) (version 2) | ecosystem: Environmental > Aquatic > Marine > Oceanic | place: Pacific Ocean | collected 2010-08-26 | reverse complement strand
TGTTCCTGCTAATGTTGTTACTGGTTGTGTTGTTCCTGCTAATGTTGTTACTGGTTGTGTTGTTCCTGCTAATGTTGTTACTGGTTGTGTTGTTCCTGCTAATGTTGTTACTGGTTGTGTTGTTCCTACTAATGTTGTTCCTGGTTGTGTTGTTCCTGCTAGTGTTGTTCCTGCTAATGTTGTTACTGGTTGTGTTGTTCCTGCTAGTGTTGTTTGTGGGAATGTTGTTCCTGCTAGTGTTGTTTGTGGGAATGTTGTTCCTGCTAGTGTTGTTTGTGGGAATGTTGTTCCTGCTAGTGTTGTTTGTGGGAATGTTGTTCCTGCTAGCGTTGTTTGTGGGAATGTTGTTCCTGCTAGTGTTGTTTGTGGGAATGTTGTTCCTGCTAGCGTTGTTTGTGGTTGTGTTGTTACTGGTTGTGTTGTTGGTGGGAATGTTGTTCCTGCTAGTGTTGTTGGTGGTTGTGTTGTTGGTGGTTGTGTTGTTACTGGTTGTGTTGTTACTGGTTCGGATGTAACATAAATAAAACCTTCCATACTAGATCCTTTATGTATGTTACAACTATATGTAAATAATTTATTATTATCTGATTGATTAAAAGTTATACTTTTTTCCTCGTTCATGAATATAAGGAAACCGTCTTTTGTATTGTCACCTTCCCATTTAAGTGTATGACTTTTAAGTTCTGCATTCGTCCAAGTTACATCCTGTCCAGGACTAATAATTATTTTTTTATTATCTACAAAATTTTGAAACCAGTTAATTTCTATTGTGTCGCTGTTTCTTAAATCTATATACTTGCCTATGTCTTCTGGTTTTTCATTATCTTCGAAACCTTCTTTAGTTTTAAAACTAAAATTAAAATATAGTAAAGTTATTAATATTATAATAAAAACTAAATATTTCATACTTAATATAATAAAATAAAAAAAAAACTAAATATTATTTTTTTCTACATTTAAATACGTATGTACATAAATATTTTAATATAATGGCTATAAATAAAATAAGAATTATACTTAAATATAACATATTATCATAAAAATCTAATTTCATACTAATCAGTAATATTTTTTTTAATATCTTTTACATTTTTTAATGTTCCCATTAAATAATTAATTTTATTTTTTAATACATTTAATACCACATTTTGGGATATTTTTCTTGAATTAATTAAAAGTTTAAGTTTATGATTATAATTTGATTTATTATTATCAGTCATTAATGGTAAATCATTATTATTTTTTTTTTCAATTAATTGTCTATTTATTAATATATTATTTAAATACGTATCTAGATCTGGTGATGTAATATCAAATTTATTTAAATCAAAGGAAATTACATTTGCTGTATCATCATATGTATCTTTACGTTTTATTAATTCGTTTATGCCTATATCTTCCAAACTGTGTTCTAGAGATTCGCCAAATTTCTCTTTTTTTTTTAAATAAAAAAAAAAATAAACAAATAAAAATAAAAACATAAATATTAGTAATATTACATTTATCATTAATATTTATATATAAAAAAAAAAATAGTAAATAAATTATAATACTAAAATCATTAATTAATATATAATATTTCTATAATAAAATGTGGTAATAAATATAACACTACATTTAAATTCATAATTGATAACATAACACCAAATATTAATATAATTAAACTAATTTTTCTTAAAGGTAATATTTTATCCTTTTTAAAAAAGATAAGAAATCCTCTAATTAAAATAAAACCAGCTAGATACCAAGAAAGTAAATTTCCTAATTTACATACTTTAGATGTTGGAGTATCACTTTTACCTATAGGATGATATAAAAGATCATTACTAAAATATGTAATTGGATGAGCAATACTATATGTTGTTTTAAAAAAATTTAAAACATAAATTACATATAAACTATGGATTAACGCAAATAAAATTATCATTCTATAAAATAGTGTTTAGATCTTTTTCTGAAATATTATTTATTACTATATTATTTCTATCAATATTTTCTTTTAATTCTATAAATTTAAATTTTTTACTAGAACATGCTTCATCCTCATCATTTTTACAATCTTGACACTTTGTACAATCATTATCACAATCTATTAATACACCACCGATACCTGGTCTTTGACATTTTCTAACACCATTCCTATTATAACATCTGCAGGCTCTGCATATAGGAAGATCTTCAGGTGTATCATTTGGATTTTTTTTACATTTTCCTCCCACATATTTACATCCAACTGTTGATCTACATTCTCCTATACTTAAATTATCACAATCTTGACATGTTTTACAATTATTACATTTCCATTTAGGATCACATCCAAACATAATACCATTTATTTTTTTTTTACACTCTTTTTTCTCTTCACCGTCAGAACTTTGAAGGCATGAACAACGGTAACATTTATGATATTCCGAGTATCCATCATATTCTGTTAAATCAGGTATTTTATTATCTTCACACTTTGTTTCTTTTTGTTTTGATTTATAATTTGGATAAAGATCTTCAAATTCATAATCAGATTGATATTTACTAATATATTTACTGAAAATACGATCATCATCGTCACTATTTGATATAATATTATTATTATTTGGAATATTTACATAGTTGTTACCAGTGTTTTTTTTTCTTAATACATTTGTAAGATCATCTGAATTGTTTAACTCATCTAATTCATTTAAGTCATTTAAGTCATTTAAGTCATTTAAGTCATTTAAGTCATTTAAGTCATTTAAGTCATTTAGATTATTTGAGTTATAATCTATAATATTGTTATCAATAAAATTTAAATATAACCAAAAAAGAATAACAATAAGTTCTATTATTATTATAATTTGTTCTATAACATTTTCTGATAATTTATTTTTTAAATATATTTTACATGTATAATAAATAGAACCTATAATAAGAAGTATCTCAAAAAATTTTTTTAATAAATTTTTATTATAATTTTCACTCTCTTTATTGTCATTAGTTATTTTATCTGTAATATATAAAATTATATATATTTGTATAAGAAGTAATAAACCTAATGTAATAAAAATATTAATCATATTAATATATTAAAATATAAAAATTATGTAATAAACAATTAAAATTTATAATTCTATTTCGGGCATAGGAATATCATCTGTATTTTCACTTTTAATGTGTTTACTTGAGAAATTAATACCTACATTTTCTGAACAATAATCTTCTCCAACCCAATTATCTATATCATCTAATTCAACTTCTTCCTCACCATATATATCAACTAATTTGCTTTCATCTATTAATACATTACTGTCACCTGTTCCACAAGGTGGAATTTGTCCCATCATAATATTAGATGAAACGCCAGTTAAATTATCAATTTCACCAAAAATTGATGCTTTAAATAATTGATCAGTTGTTTCTTCGAAACTACATTTAGCTAATGGACCAATATTACCTCTATTTATACCAAATCTATCAATAGACATTAAAGCACCTCTGTTGGTCATAGTATCTACTAATAATGATAAATGTCTATAATTAACATAATTCCCACTAGCCTCAATAACTTCTTTAATTTCATTTAATAGTAATGTTCTGGCTGCTTCTATTCCCAATAATCCATAAACTTCATAAATATCATTTGAAATAGTTCTAGTATAATCTATTTTATCTGAATTAAATATTGATAATAAATTAATTCCATTTGTATTTAAAACCCATTCTTCTTTTTGAATATATGAATTATTTTCTAACTCAAAATGTTGTTTATTTTTATACATAGAAACGGATGAAATATTTTTAATTCCTTTAATAATAACATTTTCTCTAATATCATTCGCAATATTTTTTAGAATATTTACATCATTATCATCTGATTTTTTGATTTTTAATAATCTAATTCTAAAGATTAATTTAGTTGAATTATCATCATTATATTTACAAGAAAACTCATCACCATATAACATATTTATCTTATAATATATATCTTCCATAGTAATATTTTTATTAATCATTTCTTGTTTATCAAATTGTATTCTTATAATCATATTAGATTGTGAATCAGATTGACATTCAGGATTTATATCATTAAATAATTTATATATTCTAAGTAAATCTTTATCTTCTTCTATTTCTGTATTATTATCATCAGGATCATAATATATATTAATAGATTTAATTAAATCCTTAGCAGATGTTAATTCAATATTATTTAAAATTTCATTTGCTGAACCTTTATCATATTTATACGACTTATCTAAATAAATAGTTGTTGATGGTGATTTTTGATTTTTAGAAATATGTAGTAATTCTTTTAATCTGGGGACCCCACGTGTAACATTTGATTTACTTGAAACACCAGCAAAATGAAAGGTATTTAATGTCATTTGAGTAGCTGGTTCTCCAATAGATTGAGCAGCTATAGGACCAACCATTTCACTAACATCAATTTTACTATTATTATATTCTAATTTGATTGTTTCTATTAAATAATCAAAACCTAATTTATTAAGTTTATAAGTTTTTAATATTTTTTTAGGAGATAAATAATCATATATAAGACAAATAATTAATTCAACTCCATTTTTATTATCTTTACGAAAATAACTTTCTAATTCATATATCCTATTAATTATATATTTTGGATTAATATTTAATAAAAGTGTATTTAATGAGAAACTTTCTTTAACACTATTAATTAATCTATATAAGTTAATTGGAAATCTTATAATACCATCTACACCATTTTTAAATACATAACTTTTTAGAAAATGATATTTATTAAATAATTTAACATAATATTCATCTAAAACTTTATTATATTCTTTATCCGTTTTTATTTCTGATACGACACCTTTGTTTAAATAATCATCATAATTTTCATTAATATCAAATTTATAAATTAATTGTAATTTATCATAACTTTTAGTTAATAAATCACATGTTTGATTAATAATTTTAACATAATGCATACCATCTTCACCATATACAAACTGAATTATATTTCCATAAGCATTTCTAACCGAAAGATCGTAATATACTTTTAAATCTTCCATAGCTTTAATAAGTTTTCTTTGAATATAACCAGTTTCAGATGTTTTAACTGCCGTATCAATTAAACCTTCTCTACCACCCATTGCGTGGAAGAAGAATTCGTGTGGTTGTAAACCTTGTATAAAGGATGATTCAACAAATCCTTTACTTTCTGGACTAACATCATACTTTGTAAAATTAGGTAATGTTCTGTTATTATAACTGTTAGGAATTCTTTTACCATCAACATTTTGTTGGCCTAGACACGCAATCATTTGTGCTACATTAATCGTTTTACCCTTAGATCCAGAAGAAACCATATTAGTCATTCTATTATCATTACTTAAACTTTTTAAACCAACTTTACCTGCTTCAGAAATAGCTTTATTTAATAAATTATTTACACGTTTTTCAAATTCAGCTTCTTTAGACTCAGAAATGGTATTTTCAAAAATTTGTTTATGAACATGAGTATTTAATTTAGACACTTGCTTTTTAGTATTAACAATAATTTTATTAATTTTTTCATCTGTTTCTTTATTAGCAACTAAATCACCTATACCAACACTAAACGCTGTTAATACTAAAAAGCGTGTTACTATATTTTGTAGATCATCTAATACTTCTTGACATACTTTAGAACCATAATCATTAAATACAATATGAATAAGTCCTCTAGTCCCACTGTTTAAAATTTTAGAATCAATTCTTCCTTGAATTAAAATACCATTTTTAATTATAACATGATTTAAAATATCTTCTTTTAAATCATCATTATAAGAATTATTTTTCATTTCTAAATTTAATGTTTTAGGAAATGCTATTGATATTAATTGTCTTCCAGACCATCTTTCATAAGGTTTAGTTTTTTCAGGTTTAGGTAATTCACCATTAAATTTATCAATATATATTAATATATTCATCATTTCTTCTCGATTTAAATAAACATCATTGTTTGTTATTCTATTAATACCTAATAATGAATCTTGTACTAATGAAATTACAGGTTTATGTTCTCTAGGAGATATAATTTGTAATGGAACTAAAGTTAAATGTAATAATTCTGCTTTAGTCTGAACTGATTGTGGCACATGCATATTCATTTCATCACCATCAAAATCAGCATTATATGGTTTTGTTACACTAACATTTAATCTAAAAGTATCATAGTCCATAACTTTTACTCTATGCCCCATCATACTCATTTTATGTAATGATGGTTGTCTATTAAATAATACAACATCATCATCATCTAAATGTCTATGAACTATATCACCATCATTTAAAATTATATTATATACATCAACATATTGTAATGATGTAGTTTTACCATCTATCTTTTTTTTAATACTTTTAGCACCTGGATGCTTAAATGGTCCATTTCTAACATATTTATATAATTTATCTTTATTATATTTAGTAACTACCTCTGGATATGTTAAATTCATAGCTATTTTCTTAGGAACACCTAATTGATCTATTTTAATATTTGGATCTGGAGTAATAACACTTCTAGCAGAATAATCAACACGTTTACCCATAAGATTTCCTCTGATACGACCTTCTTTACCTTTTAATCTTTGTTTTAAAGTTTTAAGTGCTCTTCCTGATCTATGAATAGCGGCACTAATACCTGGTAATTCATTATCTACTAATGTAGCAATATGATATTGTAACACTTGTGTCCATTCATCAACTGTATTCTCTAATGATTTTTCATTTTCTATTTTTCGTTTTAAATGATTATTTGTTTTAATAATATCAATTAATTTATGAGTTATATCATCTTCACTTCGCATACCACCACTTTGCCTTACAGAAGGTCTTACAGATGGAGGTGGAACAGGTAATATAGAACATATTAACCAATCAGGTCTACACCATTTTGGTGATAATCCTATCGCATTACAAGCTTCATCCGTAATTCTTAAAAATATTTTGTGAATAAATTCTGCTGTTAATAATTGTTTATTTTCTGATTCTAATTCATCTGATACAGTCTTATCTTTCCATTCAGCATATATTTTAGAAAGACCATCTTTACTATATTTACTTGGTTGTAAAGCACCACAACCACAATCAGTAGAAGTACCACAAATATTAACTTTTGAGCATTTTTCAACAACTAAATTAAATAATTTTTTTTTATTTTTAATACCTATTAATTCGGGATTATTTATATCAATTAATAAATTAGAACATCTTATACAAATACATTTTAATATCTTAATAACTAATTGAATAAACTGAATATGAAATACTGGTCTTGCTAATTCAATATGTCCAAAATAACCAGGACAAAATCTATTATCTAAATTATCTGTAGGACAAATTTTACCATGATCAATTACACCCATTCTCGGATCAAATAAACCTTCTACAATAGGATCACCATGTCCGTCATATAATACAGTTTGTGTAACATGAACAACAGATCTATTTTTAATTTCATCTGGACTTAATACACCAAATTGAACACCTTTTATTTCTTTAATATTTTCAGTGTAATTTAATTCATTATAAAGAGAGGACATTTATAATATATTATATATATTTTTTAAGTTTTTTTTAATTTAATTATTCAATTTTAATTAAATAAAAAAGAACTTAAAACACAATTATTAATATCTACATATGTTACTATATTTATTTGGTTTCGGACTATGTATTATACCATTATATTTATTTAAAAAAAAAATAATATATAATTTTTTACTATATTATGATTTATTTTTAAATTATAACTACAAGAATATGTCATATACTGGAATTAATAATAAACATATTATAAATACAAATGATATTAATGATATTAAAAATTATGATATAAAATTAGTTAATTTCAATATTAACAATAAAGTTAAAAGAAAATTATATACAAACAATATAGATTTTACTTTAATAAATAATTTACCTAACTATAATAGTCATATTATTCTGGCAACAATAGATTTATTTAATAATGATAACTTAATTATAAAAGATATAGATATTACTAATGAATTAAATGAATTTTTATTATACAATACAATATTAAACTTAACAAATTCTAAATTAGATAAATTATTATGGATTTCACTAATCAATAATAAATTTAATTATGAATATTCTAAAGAATTAACTATAAATTATAAATTAATGAAAGATGATATTACAACTATTAATGGTGAAAATATAAATATATTAGTTAAAGATGGCGAATTAAATTATTTATAATCTTTTTTACTTAAAATTATTTTTACTTAAAATTATTTTTACTTAAAATTATTTTTACTTAAAATTATTTTTACTTAAAATTATTTTTACTTAAAATTATAATAAACTATATAATTAGCTATGACTAATTCTGAACCTATTCACAAATTAAATAGTAATTGGAAATTTTGGTTTCACGACCCATTAGATAACAATTGGAAATTAGAAAGTTATAAAGATATACATACAATAGAATCAATTGAAAGTTATTGGAAATTATATTCCTTTTTAAATAATAAAATAATAGAAAATTCAATGTTATTTTTAATGCGTGATACTATCGAACCTCTTTGGGAACATAAAGAAAATATTAATGGTGGATGTTGGTCATTAAAAATACCAAAAGGAAATATTGTTGATATTTGGAATAATATATCTATAGCTTTATTATCAGAATCTATATCAAAAGAAGCTAGTATTAATATTAATGGGATATCAATAAGTCCAAAGAAAAATTTTTGTATTATAAAAATTTGGACAAATAAAAATATAAATAATATAAAAAATCTTAATGTCATTAAAAATTTATCTTATGATGGTATTATTTTTAAACCACATAGTATTTAATCATTATCGACTTTAGGTGCTAAACATAATTTAATTTCTCCTAATGATGCCACAGTATATTTAATTATCAGTGGATAATCATTTTTTAAAAATAATTCTATAGTATTACATAAATTTGTACATTTACTAAATAATACAAGATGCTTTAATGCAAATACACCTTGCACTATTTCATCTGGATTATGATTCTTTAAAAATGTTAATCCTGTATTAGCTTCGCCTATACATGTTTCTTGGCTAGCAAAATGCCCTTTACAATTAAATATTAATTGATTATCTAAACTTTTAATTTCAATATCATCAGCTAAATTATGCATATCTCTACAAATTTTTTGAAAATCAACAGCTGGAATTGTTATAACGGAATCAAATGTTGCCGGTGGAATTTGAATATTATCTTCATGTAAATCCATTAAATTTAATTTATAATTAGTAACAGAATTTTTTTCACTGTTTTCTATTCTTATACATAATAAACTCTCATTTTCTTCTTCTAAAAATAATGAAAGTGAATCATTATTACCCATAGTTTTAATTAATTTAAATAAATTTAGCATATTAACACCTAAAACTCGTTTAGTTTTACAATTAAATATTTCAAAATTTTCACTATTTAATTTTAAATGAACTAAAACTGTGTGCGATGAATCCATAGCAATGATTTTTATTCCTGATTCATCAAACTCAAAATTAGCATCTGTTAATATTTCTTTTAAAGCCTCGATTAATACTCTAAACGCAGCCGACTGAACGGTTTTTATTTCTATCAAATTTACCATATTTTTATTTAATGAAAATTTCTTTAAATAATATTTATATTATTATTTTTAAACATAGTCAATTTCTAATAAAATTATTCCAGCAATAACAGTACATATTAAACTTCCTAATATTTTATAAATAATTTTTTTACCTATTTTATTATCTTTTAATCCATCCATACTTTTTTTTAAAAAAATAACAGATCCAACTAATAATATAACAATCATAATATACATTCCTAATTGTTTAGTATATCTAGTTGGATTAAATTTAACATTATTTTGTTTTTCTTCAGAATGATCTATTTCTAATAAATTATCTGATATTATTTTAGGTAATAGATTTACTAATTTATTTCTTAATAATAATACAACTGGTATAAGCATTATAACAAAAAATATTAGTATAGCAAAAAAATCTGGACCAAAACGTCCTATAGTAATTAAAAATCCGATTATAATAGTGACTATCACTACAACCATTGTATATGACTTAATTTTATATTCAGGTGCTTGTTTTATAGTTTCACTTAATTGTAAATCACTCATTAATATTAAATAATATTTTAAATTAAACTAATAAATTTAGTATTAAATAACCTACTAAAAATAATAGTGCTGCTAAATATAAGTAATTTTCTTTTCCTATTTTAATTACTTTAAGAATAACATTTTTACTATCTTTATGAGCTAGTAAGTAAAATAAGCATGTAAATAATAATGCTTTTAATACTAAATTCATATTTAATATTTTAGATAAATTACTTTTATTATCTCCTACAAAATTTTCTATAGACCCAACAAATGGTTCTACTTCTTCATTATTTTTTTCATTTTCATTTTCATTTTCATTTTCATTTTCATTTTCATTTTCATTTTCATTTTCATTTTCATTTTCATTTTCATTTTCATTTTCATTTTCATTTTCATTTTCATTTTCATTTTCATTTTCATTATCGTTTTCATTTTCATTATCGCTATCGCTATCATTTTCATTTTCATTATCACTATCATTTTTATTTTCATTATCGTTATCATTTTCATTTTCATTTTCATTTTCTTTTGTATCATCTAATTCTTGATAACATTGACCTCCATATCCTATATCTTCACTATCACATAAATGAACTTTTATTGTATTATTTTTCATTTTATTTATACTATTACATATTTTCCCGTTAACTTTAAAAATTTGTTTACCATCATCGCCATCAGATGTCTTTAGAAAACAAGAGGTGTTTTGTTTATAACTATTTTTAGATTTTTTTTTTTTTTTACCTTTTTTCTCATTATTATCAAATGTTTCATATAAAGGTGCTCCAACATTATAAAAATATGACATTATATATTAAACATAGAAAAAATTACCATATTTAATTTCTAAATATTTATATAATGGATATCAAATTAATTATAATAATATTAATTATATTAATATTGTATTATAAATATCATATTTATAATAAAAAAGAAAAGTTTCAAATTGATATTATTACTAAATTTAATAATAAATTAGATAAAATTATTGAAAAAAAAAAAGGAAAAAATAAAAAAAAATTTGTTAAAATTAAAAATTCAGAAATTGTTGATCCATCTAAAAAATTTCTGTATAATAATAAAATTGTTATAACAGGAGCTACAAGTGGAATAGGTTATGAAGTTGCTAAAATGGTTAACAAATATAAGCCATTTTTAGTTATTTGTGGTAAAAAAAAAGAAAAAGTATTAAAAATTGTAAATGATTTTAAAAAATTTAATGATAATGTATATGGTGTATGGGTTGATTTATCTAAAAAAAATGGCGGTAAAGAAATGTATGATGAAATCAAAAAACATATTCATACTATAGATATATTAATAAATAATGCTATAATTAATAAAGGTTCCAGATTTTTAATGTCTAAAGACGGTAATGATTGGGAAAATGAAATAGCAGTTAATATAAATGGTAATATAGTATTAAGTCAAAAAATAGCGTATGCTATGAAAATGCGTAAAGTAAAAGGTCGCATCATAAATATTAGTTCTAATAATGTTAAATCAAGTAATACTAAATTAAATTCTGGAAGTGATATTTTAACTAAAAATATGATTGAAAAATATAGTAATCTTTTGGCAGATGAGTTGTATCCATATAAAATTGCAGTAACAACTATACGATTAGATAATAATTATAAATCTAATAAAAGTAATTATAAAAATAAAATATACAATAAATATTTCGGTAATATATTTGACATAAATATGGATAAATTTACACCATTATTTATGTATACTATTAAAGCGCCATTTCATGAAATATCTGGAAAAATAATATCAAGTGATTCATTTAAACAAAATATAGAGTTATCTAAAATTATTCCTTCGCACCAAATGAAACTCAATAAAACCTATAAAGATTTCAATTTTAATACATTTACAAAAAAAAAAGATAAAACATATTTAGTTAAACAAAATCCATATGATACATCACCTAATATTAAAAAATTATTAAGCAAAAATGAATTGAAAACAATAAATAATGAGGCAAAGTATAAACCAATATTAGATATTATAATTTCTAAAAAATTAAATATTAGTAAACAGAATATTGTTTTTTTTAAATCAGAATATGAATGTATTAAAAAAATAATAGAAATATTTGTTCCTAAATATCAAAGTATAATTGTAGTAAATCCTATATGGACCTTACTAAAATTAGTTTGCTTAGAAAATAAAATTAATATAGAATATAGTTCATTAAAAAATAATTCTAAACATTTAACACCTAATTTTAAATTAATATTAAAATATATTAATACAAAAACAAAATTAATATATCTTAGTAGTCCTAACATTACTTCAGGACAAAGTATAGAAAAAGAAGATTTTGAAGCTTTTATAAAAGAAGTTCCTGAAAATATAATAATAGTATTAGATCAAAGATATGTAGAATTCTCAAATAAAAAAAATATTTTAAAAGGAAATACATATTTAAACTATAAAAATTTAATAGTATTAAGAACTTTTAATAACTTTTATTCTATTGAAAATTTAGAATTATCTTACATTTTAGCAAATAAAGAAATAAGTAAGTTTATAAGTGAAAATACACTAGTAAATCAAATTAACCATTTTAATGAACAATTAGCATTAGAAGTGTATAATGATAGTTACTATAGTACTATTAAATCTCAATTAATTAAAGAGAGAAAGAGAATTATAGGTTCTTTAAAAGAAAATGGAATAGATTATTTCCCAACAGAAACACAATTTTTATTAATTAAATTAGATAAAAAAAAAAAAATTATTGAAGAAGAATTACAGAAACATAATATTATTCTTTATAAATCTAATGATAATTATAATTACCATTGGACTTTACCATTATCTATTCCATCTATTAATGATAAAATAATTGATGTTTTAATTTATAATAATTAAACCAATGTATTATAAACAATATTACTCCAATTATCCGGAGCATCATAATACTCCCAATTAAATACACCACCAAAATTAATATATTTGTTTACAATTTCTTTTAATACTTCTAAATTTGAATAAAAATTTTGACTTGATATACTACCCATTACTATTTTTTCTTCTGGATATCCATTTTTAATCATTTGTTTATAGGCGTTAAAACTATAATCATAATAACATTGAACGTTAAAATATTCTATTAAATTGCCACATTTATTATACAAATCTTTATATACAAATCCACCCATACCTTGAACATCATTTTCAATTGACGATTGTACAGGAGCTAAAGTTATAATAAATGAATTTCCAAAATCTTTTTTTATTTGTAATATTAAATGTTCTACATTTTCTAGACTAACTTGCTCTTCAATATCTAAATCTACGCCATCAATTAAATCTTTTTTTTCTAATAATAATTCTTTAAGTAATGAATAATAAGTATCAAAATTAGAAAATAAATCTTGAAATGCTCCCCCAGCACCTCCTATCATTAATATAATTTTAATCCCCAATTGTTTTGCTTTTTTTATATCTTCCCAAACACTATCAAATATTTTATCATTAGGATTATTATTATTTAGATGAACATATGGGTTGTTATTTTCGTCAGTTCCGAAATGAATAGACGCTAAATGGATATGTGTTACTTTTGTATTTTGGGTTAAAATAGATTGAAGGCCATTAAATGTTTGATAATAATAAATTATTCGATTAATCATAATAATATATTATATAATTTTATATGAATGCTATAATTAATTATTTAAAAAGAAAAGATTATGGATTAAAATAGTCTTGAAAATATCGCCAAGTTATGGAAAACATAATTCCATTTATTCCATTTGTTATAATTTTAGTTTTAAGACCTCTAAATACCCAATTATAACCTTCTTTAGAATATAAATTATTTATGGTTTGTCTATATGATAAAGTATTACAACTTGTTTGTTTTATAGTTTTAATTATTCTAACACAATTAGAGCTTGTATCAGATATAATAGAAGCACATAAACCTATAGATGCGCGTTTTGTTAATTTATTAATAAGGTCATCATTTTTATTTTCTGGAAAATAAAAATTTAGATAATTATAAGTTAAAAACCATGGATAATGTCCTATCAATGTTGAACTAAATGCTGCAATTGAGCCATTATACATTGTTCTAATACCATTTTGTTTTATATTTGTTTTAAGAACATTAAGCGAACCATTAACTTGATAATTTAATTTTAAAGTATCCATAGGCATTAATAATACTCTCCAACTCGCAGCACCAACACTAGCAATACCCGTTTTTATAGATAATGGTAAATCTAAATCTTTAGTTGCTTCTAATATACCTATGTTAGCAGCAGTATCACCAAATCTAAATAGAGGCGCATTTATAATAGCAAATGAATATCCACGATATAATCTACGTATTCCACCTTGACTATAAAGAGTTTTTATTGATGAATTAAATGATCCTCCATTAACATATTGGTAATTCATTATTGTTCTTAACCACATTAATGTAGATACTTGTGTAATCATAGCCATACTACCAGACATACCTCCACCAAGTGCTTTTTTAAATGATTTATTTAATAGTTCATTATTCATATTATTATAAGAATATTATTTTTTTAAATAGTTGAGAATAAAGTTATTAAACTATATAATACCCCTCCCCAAATAGTATCCATTAATACTACCTTTAAAGGCCAATCTTTAAATATAGCCATATTAGTAAAATCATAAATACCGTAAGTACATAGACCTAATACAAATGCTCTAAATATATTTTGTTTAAATGTAAATTTTTCTTTTTGATTGTATATAAAAACAACCCACATTAAGAATATTAATATATAAACCATTATAGTTGGAAATATTCTTAATTTTAATGGAGAGTTTTGAATTTTATTTACTAATTTAAAAAATATAGTGCTTGTAGAATTAAGATAAATATAGTCTAATATAGACATTATGATTAAAGCTTTTAATAATCCTAAAAAATAATTATTCATATATTAAATTAAAAATATTTTATATTTATATTATAATGAATATTGATTTTTATTTAGTAATTGGAATAATTATATTATGTTTAATTTTATCATATATTTATGTTAAAAATATGAAGGAAAATTTTCAAGACAATAACACAACCGCTGATCAATCAATGCTAGGTATGGCACAACAACTTGTTGATACTAAAAATGAAAAGGATGTATCATCTGTTTCATGTTTATCAGAAGATAATATTAATTTAATTGTAGAGCAAGCTACTTCTAAATATTGTCCTGTTTCATCTGATTATAATCCTCGTGATTTCGTTAGAAAAACTGAAATTGATTTAGTTAATGCTTGTCCTAAACAACCAGATCTGAAAGACTATGTTTTAAAATCTACAATACCACCTATACAAAAATGCCCGTCTTGCGTTTGTCCTAAAGTTAAAATAGAAGCAGGTTTAACTAAAGAATGTCCAATACAGAAAAATAATTGTCCTCGTCCAGCACCTTGTGGGCGTGAACAGTGTAAGAACGTAATAAAATGTGAACCTGGAAATAAACAAGTTCATTGTCCTAAGTGTCCTCAACCAGAAGCTTGTCCTCAAGTTCCAGAAAAAGTATGTCCAGCATTAAGTTTACCTAAGTCAAATTTTAAATGTCCTGATCCTAAGCCATGTTCTCTACCATCTCCATGTAAAGATGGTGAAGGTAGATGTCCGGAAAACAAATGTCCTAAATGTGAATTTAAAGGTGTTGATACTGTTGTTAAAGAAAAATCAACTGAAGATATGGTAAATGAATTATTAAATAATCAAGATCCAAAATTAAATGAACTATTAGAAGTGCTTAAGAATAAATTAAATGTTCCAGATAACACAACAAACGACCATAAAAATAATTTATATAATAAACTTAAAGGATCTCTTAATAATAAATTATCAGAGTATTCAATAAGCAAACCTAAAACTGATGTTATATTTGAAGATTATAAAGAACCTCATATTTTTAATAATTCAATCTCAAAAAATAATAATATTGGTAATAAAATGGATCCAGAACCATTTACAAATTATAATGGAAATTAATTTTATTAAAAAATAATATGAATATATAATAATGATAGAACCTATATTAGTTACTTCGTCATTATTATTTGGTAAAGAAATGTTTACACAAACAATTACTACAACTACTAAAAATATATATAATGGAATTGATAAAATTTTACTTAATAATAATTTACAATTTAAAGAATTATTAGAAGATCTAGATATAACAATAAAATTAGATATTATAAATACATTTATTTTAGATATTCATAGTAATAATAATATATTTAATGAATATGTATCTAAAACATTTAAGTATTTAGAAGAAATTTTAAAAATAATTGAAATGGAAATTGAAAATATTAATAATGAAATTATTAAACATAATGAAAAATGGTTTTCTAAATTTAGATCATCAAATAGTAGTTATATGTTACAAAAATTAGTTAAACATATAAAAATTTTAGATGATAGATTTGAATTATTAATGAAATTAATAAAAATATAAGTAAATATTAATGCTATTTATTATTATTTTACTTATAATTTTAATTAGTATATATTTCTTACATTCAGCTGAGACTTTTAGGTCAGGTATACCAAGTGGCTATGGATATGTATATTCACCATACCCACAATGTGATTCTAAAAATAATTGTCATAAAGGTTATTATTTTAGATCACAATCTTATAATAATTATCCACAATTTGCTGCTTTAGGATCAATTAATACAATGACTAAATTTAAAAAACCATTAAATTATTTTAAATATAAAACTTATAATCCTTTAAATTATTTTTAATAGTATCAATACATATATCACAATAATAATCATTATTAAAAAAAAACATAAAATTATTTTTTTTTTTACATTTAATACATTCTATACATGGAGGTATTTTTATTAGTTTTAATTCTTTATCCATTAATTACATAACATATATTATTTTTTAAGTTATAACTGGTAATTTTACAGAAGGTAGATTAGTATTTATTTACGCCAGCACTATGTCTTAAAGTATAAATAATTTTTTTTTTCAATCATATCCAGTTGTTTTTTCAGTCATAATATAAATATCAATACTATTAATTTGACTTGTAAATTTATTTTTAACTAAAACTGTTACCTAAAAAGGTTTAGGATTAAACGATACTCCACACCCACAACTTGTAGCCTTATCTTTATCTGGAATATATACAAATTTACTCTCAAAAATATTTTTACTATAATCTTCTTTAACATAATCTATAGTTGTTCCTAGTAAATACATTTCAGCTAATGGATCTACAGCCAATTTAACATCTTCATATTCTAAAATATTAGGTTTTACTAAATCATTATATTCATTTTTATCTATTGTAGATAATTCATAGTTAAATCCATTACATCCACCACTGCTTATAGAAAAAAGGAAAGCATAATTAGTATTAGATTTAATTATTTTACCCATTTTATACCAAGCTGATTTTGTAACAGTTATAATAGAATTCATTATATAATTAAAAGTAAATAAAATTAATATTAAATAAAAGTATTATAAACTGCTATAATTATTTTGATATCCATGCCTTTCTGTTGGACATATCATATTATATATAGAATCCCTTAGACAAATACATAAATTATCTACAAAATTTTGACAACACAATTTATATGTTAAAAAAAACAATGATGTTATAAGTAGGGTTAAAATTATAGTAATACTGGTATTTGATGATTTATTTATAAGTTTACAAGTATTAAATGAACTACTATTTGTATAGTTTAAACACATATTTTTATTTATTATGTTACAATTAGGCATTGTAAATGATTCTATTTTATATACATTATCACAATGAGATGAATTATAGTAATAAATAGTATGATTATATTTTAATTCGTTAGATTTAGCTATAGATATAGTATGATTTAATAAAAATATAAAAAAAATATAGAGATACTTCATGATTATAATAAAAACGCCTAATTATGTTTAAATAATTTTATATTATTATATATATGGTTAAACTAATAGATTCCATAGAGGGATCAAATATAAAACATTTCATTTCTAAATTAGATAAAAATATATTTAAATCACTAAGAGAGCCTAAAGACATTGAATGTAATTTATTATTAGTTGAAGTTAAAAACAAGCATGGAACATTTCGGTTTATTAAAAGAGCAGATGGTGTGCTATTTGAACCTAAAATTGAAGTTTTAAAAAAATTATCATCTAGTTTATTTACATCAGCAAATAAATTATGTTTATTTAAAGTAAACAAAGGATACATAAAAGAACAACATCAAGAATCTAATATTTCATTAGTATTATTTTCTGAAACTATAAATAAAAGAACACAAGAAGTAAAATATATAATATGCGGATTATTATTTTTAAAAGAAAAAATGTATAAAAAAAGTAATAATTTATATATTCCATTAATTTGTTGTAAACCTGGTATAGGTAGTGGATTTATGTTATTGGCAGAAAAAATAGCACAAGATTTAGGATATGATAAATTAACTCTTAATTCTATGGCAGATCCATTAGGATTCTATATACATAAAGGCTATCAATTAGATAAAGGTAATGATGTTTATACTTTAGAAAAACCATTGTTTTTAGATAAATATAATAAAAAAATTGGTGAAGTTAGAACAGTATATCAAAATGCAGCAAATCATGCTGGATATTTAAATCAAAAAGGAAGGCTTGTTTCTCATCGTTATAGAAAAATTGGAACACAATTCGGTATTCCTAGACAAAAAGTAAAAGATGTATTATCAAGATCACAAAAAAAATTACTAGGTAGATCAGTATCTGCATTAATGCGTGTAAAAATGAAAGGTAATGAAATTGGAATGTATAAAAAATTTAAAAAAACAAATAGTAATCCTATTTATAGAATTGGAACTAAAGTTATGGGTAGACCAGCAGGGAAAAAAACACGTAAAAATAAAAAATAAATTTTATAATACACTAGATTTACAAGTTTTAAAATCTTTTTTATTAAATTCTAATGAAATATATTTTACCTTATCTTCTGGTATATTTATACGATCACCCCAATGTTTATATACGAAATTTTTTAATTTACTTCCAGCATTTTCAACGCTATAATTCTCAACATAATAATCTCTAGGTTTATATGTTTTATTTTTTAATCCTTCTAATAATTTTTCTACAGCTTGTGAAACATCATTTTCATCACTAAATAATTCGCCTGTTTTATCATTTACATATTTCCAACCTGCTAATATATTTTTATTAACTAAACAAGCTAAATTATGAGATAATGCTTCTGTTAATACTCTAGGTGAAGCATCTTTTTCATTTGGAATAAATATAAATTTTGCTTTACTATAAGATTTTTGTAAATCATAATAATTTAACATATCGGTGCTTTGTTTTTCCATATAACTACAACCAGTCGGTAATTCACATCCTTTTCTTCCTATAAGTAAACCTTTTAATTTAAACTTATTACAAAAAATATCTAAACATTTTTTAGCTAATTTCCAATTTTTATTATATGTTGCCCAATCATCACATATTGTTTTTTTAGAGTCTACTTTTAAACAAATATATATAAAATCAAATGTTTTTTCTATTGACTCATCGGGTTTAGAAACATTACAATCAATCCAATCTGATTCGCTCGCAAAAAGTAATGGTATGTCAGGTGGAAAATATTTATCTGGATCTTTAAAACCATGAATCCATCCTTCACACATTTCTTTATATTTATATTTATTAAAAGTATCACCCCAATTTTCAAACGGATTAGAAGGCACATTTGGAAATTCTAAATAACTAGATATACCTAAAAATATATTATTTTTTTTATTTTCATTATAAATCTTTAAGTCTCCATTTGCATCACCAAATGGTTTAGATAATAATATTATATTAAGCTTATTTCCATTATCATCAAATAAATTTACATATGGTCTTTTTAAATCGGGTGTTAATTCTTTTTTTTCATTTTTTTCATTTTTATCTGTAAAGGATTCTTTATTTACATAAAGTGAAATTAATATTAATATAACAAAAGCTGTAAATAATAATAATATATTGTATGTTGTATTCATTAATAATATGATTTATTTTTTTTTTTTAAAACAATTATATATTAGTATTATTATAATCAATACCATTTCAATAATTAATGATACTAAATAATATTTATAAAAATTCCATAAATTATCATTTTCTGTTTGATAATATAATTTACAAGTATTATTAATATTATCAATTAAATATATATTATAAACTAAACACCCTATAATACATAAACTAGGTATAATTAATGAACTTTTTTTAACACAAGATATTGTGTATAATAATATATTCAATATAAATATAATCGAACTTAAAATGCCAAATAATATACCATAGTTTAAATTGCCACAAGAAAAATCATTAAAATGTTTAATGATTGAAACACCTCCTGTTATAATTGATCCTATGCTAATAATACCAGTTATTAATAATAAAGATCCTAAAATAGTAGCACCTGAACAAATACCCATATTAATTTTATTCGTTTTATATTTTTAAATACTTTAGAAAATAATAATATATGTCAGATATCTCAATTAAATCAGATATAAGTAATAGTTTATTTTCTGATAATTATCAATACCCAGAATGGTTTAATAAAAAAAAATATGTTTTTTACAATAAAATTTTAGAAAGATTACAAAGATTAAGTCATTTACATTCAAGAGCATCCCAATATTATGAAAAAATGAATTTCTATATATTCGGTCCATCTATAACTATAACAGCATTATCTGGTATAGCATCATTTTTATCTACTTCGCAATATATTAGTCAGGGAGCTCAAAATGGATTTGGTATAGGTGTTGGTATTGTAGCATCTATATCTTCTGTATTACAATCACTTGCCGGAGCCTGTCAATATAGTGCCAAAAAAGAAGCACATAGAACAGTTGCCGAGCAATATAATAACTTAATTATTAGTATTAAATTTGAAATAGAAATGCCTAATGAAGAAAATTTTACAGATAAGTTAGAAATACAAATTTTAGATATTCAAAGTAAATGTAATTATTTCGTCCCTCAATTTATTATTGAAGAATATGATAAAAAAAAAAATAAAAATACAATTATTACACATAAACAAACATCCCAAGAAAATATTATTGAAGCATCATTAAATAATGATAATTTGATTATTAATATAGATGATAAAAATTATAAAACCTTTAAACAACCTGAATTACAAAATTTGGATGTAAATGATAGTATACAGAGTATAGTATAAATTATTCAACCAAAGAATCATATAATTGTTTTTTAGTTTTATTTTTGCCATTATCATTTAACAATGAAATTTCTTTTTCTTTACATATATCTTGTAAATCAATTAATTTATAGGATGATAATGCTTTTAATTTTAAGTTCTCATTAGATTTAACTAATAAATCTTTATCTTTTGAAGAAACATCTTCTTCAACTAAATTTTCTTCAGAGGATTTTTGGGTTAAATTATTTATTTTAAGTTTATTAATAATACATTTATAAATAAGATTACTTGGTGATTCACCGAAAATATGAATCATTGGAAGATAAATATCATTATATTTTACAATAATAATATTATTGTTATCTTCATTATAGTTTACACCTGTATAATATGTAAATTTATAGTAATCCAATACAATTAAATTAATAGAATAATAATCGGATAGATAATGTAACTCAGCGTTTTCAAAAAGATTATTTTCTATATTATCTTCCATACTTTGTTTTTTATAATTTAATTTACTATATTTATTATTTTTAAAATATGTAGATAATTCATTTAATAAATTAATTTTTAATTGAATTGAAAATTCTTGTTGTTCTTTAGAATTTTTAAATTTAAAATCACTTAATAGGATATATAATAAAGAATTAAGAAAACTTACATTATTAATAGAAATACCATATAAATAGTAATTATCACATAATAAATTATCAAATAGATCATCTAATTTTTTAGGAATATTAATAACTTCTGAATCATTATAAATTATATCACCTTTATTATCATCATTAATTTCATCTTTTTTTAGGATATCTAAATTTTGTTTAACTCTTTTTTTAATAACACTATTTTGCTCAAAATCTGAATTTACATCTAAGTTAATTTTAATATTTTGTTTATTACTTTTAATTCTTTTAGTAATATTTTTTATAGATATTGACATTATTAATATATTTAATAATATAAATAAATAAGTTTTAAATCAATTTTTACTTTATAAAATTAAAATAATTATAAATATCATTTAAACATGATTTTTCTAAAATCTTCATATTAATAAATATACCATTATTATTTGTTGTATATTTAACATTGTTTTTATCAAATATTTTAAGTATTTCTAACTGTTGAAAATCTTCTAATAAAGCAATATCATCTCTTAAGTTTTTTAATTCGATATCATTAGATAAATTCATTATGTTATTAATATATTTTATTAATAAATTCTAAACACAAATAAAAAAAAATATTTAAATAAAATGTCTAGGCATTAAAGATTTATCGCCTTTTGTAGAAACATAAATAGGCATATTTATAACTTCTTTTGTTTTAGTTATATCATTAAAATATCCTTTATATTGTTTTATAGCAGTTATAATATTTGGAATAGAATAATCAAGAACAAATTTATTTAAATCATGTATTTGTTGTTGAATATTATTAGGCTGATTTTTACAGTATTGTAAATATATAGATCTCATTATAATAAGTAATTGATCCTCATTTTGTTTTGATATTTTGTGTCTATAAGTTTCCGGATTATTGTAAATACCTTTAATGATTGAATCTTGTAATAAATTTATATTACTTTGTGAATAATATAATTCAGTTAAATTATTTTTACTTAAGTTTCCATTCAAATTATTAGATTTATTATTAATAACATTGTTATTTTCATATAATTCAAATGTGTTTCCTTTAAAACTTATGAGTTCATCTTTTGTAAATAGATTACTATTATTCATATAATTAAGACAATAAAAAAAAATAAGAAAATATCCACAATTAATTATTATAAATTAGGTATAAATTTTTTATGAACAATTTTATATTTTCCTTGTAAATCTTCTAATGTTATTTTCATTTTATTTATTTTTTTTTTAATACTTAGAATATCTTTTTTTGTTATATTTAATTTACTAAGCTTACTTATATAAATTATATTATCTATATCATAACCTAATAACAATCCTATTGATACATCAAACATATTATCTGGAATATTACTATGCGGATACCATAGAATATTCATTAATTTTAATGCTTTATCATAATTATGTGGAAGAAAAAATATAGTTTTTAAATAACTTCCACCTGTTTTGGTATTATGTATCATCTGAACACCCCTACAGTTACAATAATCTATTACTTTATTAATTAATTTTAAATTTAATTTTTTAAATTTTTTTCTTCCATAAACAGAAAAATCTAAGGCTGCTAATTGTTTTTTTCCTTTAGAGACGGAATATACATCTGATATTTCACCTATTTTATTACTTAATTCTTTTAATACTAAATTAATATCTTTAGAAACTAAGCCTTTATCTAATACATTATGATATTTAGCATCTAATGGATCTTTAATATTACATTTTTTAACTTCTACCTTTTTAGTCTTTAATAATGATTTTCCTACTATACCTGTTTTAATAATACACCTGCCTGTTTTTGGATTAATAATTTTATCTTTAGGACATTTACTACTTTTACTACTTTTACTAATTTTTCTAGTTTTACTACTTTTACTACTTTTAATTTGAATACAACCAGGGGGACAAAAATTAGACATATACTAATAAATAATATTTAATTTGATTATATTATATGACTATGTAATTTAGATTCATCCCTTTCTTCAGTTGTAATTTTTAATCCCATTGTAATTTGTAATGATAAATTAAATGCCTTACCATCTGTAAAAGTTAGTGTTCCTAATGTATCTAAATCAAATTTATTTTTAATTTCAGATTTACCTATACTATTTGTTAATGTATTAAGATCAATAAAATAATCAGGTCCTATAGATATTGTGCTATATAATTTTGACAATGATCCGCTACCCTTACCTCCATGTTCTAATATAGTATGACCTTCTTCTTTTAGTAAAAAATTAACTAAATCACTATTAGAATTATTTCCAAATGATATATCTTTAAATATTATCTTATCACCTATATTATATTCATCACCGCAAAAATATTGTTTAAATTCAATATTTATTTTAAATGGAGATTCATCGGTATCATTTCCTACACTTACTAATGTATTACATTCTAAATAATTATTTAAATTAGATAAAAGTTTACCTTCTGGGGTCATCAATGATATTTCTAAATTATTTAAATAGCTTTGTGGATTCGAATTGAACATTATAGGTGTTTCACTAATATCTTTAAAATACATAATTTTTTTCTCAATTGTTGCAACTATTCCATTATTTAAATTACCATTAGATGTAAATGTAGATCCACTTATTGATGTATTACCACCATTACTATATGTTAATTCATTTTTATCATCTAATTTAAGAATAAAACATGCTTTATTGATTTGATTATTTGATCCAAAAGATTCAGTATTTTTAATTTCGCTTATATTTAATAATAAATAAGGTAAATCCCCGATTCTGATTAAATTTATAGGATTATCATTATATTTAATTATTTTTTTATTAAATAAACTTATACCTTCTATAATATCTACATAAATATTTGGTATAATTAAATATAAAAATTCAATAGAAACTATATTTTTAAAAGTTTTATTAATATTTAAAAATTTAGAATTTGAATTAAAATTAATACAAAAATTATAGTTAGTATATAAATTATAATCACGATCTTTACTATTTATTACAATTATATTAGATTTTGTAATTGTATTATATTTATCTTTTGTATTATCCATATCTATATATTGCTCGAATTCATCATATAATTGATCCATAATAATTACTTAGATGATTTTACTTTAAATTTTTTTTTTTTATTTGTTTTAAAATGACTTAATTTAGGTTCTAAATCTTTTATATCATCTAACCATAATTCTTTATTATTTTTACATAATAATTTTTTATGTTGGAAGCAGATACATATGAGATTTGTATCAAATTCATCAATTTTATCTTTTGTTAAATTGTAAATAGGCATTTTAAGTAAATAATCATACGAATCATTTTCAATAGGATATTTACCTTCTTCTAATTGTTTTATAATATTACTCTTGCTTTTATTATTTATAATGATTTTTCCATCAATAAATTCATTAATAAATCTTATTTTAATGCTTAAAACATCAATGTCTCTTTGTAATTTATCTAATAAATAGCCTTTTCTTTTATCATAAAATTGTAATCTTAAGTCACAAAATTCATCTAAAATTGTATTTATAGAATTATATTTTGTAATTTTTTTATCAGAATTAAAAGCAACAATATTACTTAAATTAATTTGACTCACTAATTTAAATGTTTTTTCTAAATTTGTCATACCAATTTTCTCATTGTATTTATTTAAATCCCAAATAATATCTTCATTCATTATAATTTCAAAATGTACATCAGTATCTGTGCTATAAGAGTTATAATATCTAACAATTTGTTTTTTACTCTTATTTTTAGTATCAATAACCAAACTTTCTAAAAATATTTTATATGTATCAGTCCACATACCTATTGGTAATTCTGTAATAATAATTTTATTTTCTTTAACTTCATATATACCTTTACTAGTATAATTATTGTTACTTTTTTTACTGATTGAACCCTTAAATCCATAACAATATGGCATAATTTCTTCATACTCAGTTCCATTTAATTTATTTTTTATATTTTTAATAATATCTAATGGATTAAATTTAGGTATATCTGTAGACCACCCAGTTCCTATTCCTTGGCTACCATTAATTAATACCATAGGAATAATAGGAACATAATATTCAGGTTCAATATCTAAGCCATCATCTTTATTATATTTATATATAGGTTCATCTAATTTATTAAAAATAATATTTGTATTAGGCATTAATTTAGTATGAATGTATCTCGGCTGCGCTGAATCTTTACCTCCCATCATACGAGTTCCAAATTGACCGATAGGATCTAACATATTAATATTATTAGAACCCATAAAATCTTGTGCCATATTAACAATAGTTCCATGAAGACTCATTTCACCATGATGATATGCAGCATGTTCACTAACATATCCAGCAAGTTGTGCTACACGAATTTCTTTAGAATTTAGATTTCTTTTTTTACAACTATATAGAACTTTACGCTGAGATGGTTTCAAACCATCAATAATATTTGGAATAGAACGAACATTATCTGATTCAGAAAAATGTTTTAAATCATAATGTACAAAGTCTTCAATCGATACAGATTTAGAATCATAATCTAAAGTTTTTTCATTATCATAATCTGATAGCCAATCTTTTCTTTTATTGGCGCTATCCTCATTTTTAGAAAAAGCCAAATGAATAGATTCCGTATCATTAGATTCTGTGCTTGTATAATTTACCATTTTAGGTTTTTTAAAATATTCTTTTGCTTCTTTTGGTGTGCTAGTTCCTAATCCTTTATAATATTTTACATTCCATTTAGAATGATCTTCAACTGTTTTAATCCATTTATCATAATCTTTAACACTATAAAATGCTTTTTCCTTAGATTTTAATTTTGTCTTAATTACCGGTGTTAACATTGTATTTAAAAATCCATCATAATGATAAAGACTAGGCCACAAACTTTCAAATAAATTAAATATTAAACCTTTAATATGCGAACCATCTTCATCTTGGTCTGTTAAAATAAGTATTTTGCCATATCTAAGAGTAGTTGTATCTTTATATTCTTTATTAGACACAAGACCTAAAATTTTTTTAATATTTCCAATCTCGACATTATCACATAGTTTTTTATCATTATTACTATCTTTCACATTTAAAATTTTCCCTTTTAATGGAAATACACCAAATTTATCACGACCAATAATAGACATTCCAGCCATAGCCATAGACTTAGCTGAATCTCCTTCTGTTAAAATTAAAGTACATTCATCAGATTTTTTAGTTCCAGCCCAATTAGCATCTTCTAGTTTAGGAAGTCCTTTTAGTCTATTTTGTTTTTTGCCATCATTTTTCTTTAATCCTTTAGAATTTTTAAGTTCATATAATTCAATCGCACGCTCAATAATGCCAATTTTAGAAATATGTGTAATAAATTTATCAGTAATAATACATTCTGAACCAAATTTATCTTTATTTGTAGTCATAAATTCTTTCGTTTGACTATTAAAAGATGGATTATCAATCGTACATTTAATAAATATTCTAATATTATCTTTAATAAATTGCGGTTTAATTGTTAATTTCTTTTTTTTAGTAATAAATTCACTAAGTTTTTTAGTAATTTGATTTACAACATAATCAACATGTTTTCCACCTTTATTAGTATTAATTCCATTTACAAATGAAATACCTTCAAACAACTGATCATCATTTAAACAAATTCCAACTTCCCATCTATTATTAATTTTTTCATACACTTTTACTATATCCTCATCATTAATATACATATCAATGTAATTATTAAATGATTTTACATTAAGTTTACAATCATTAAAATATATATTAGCATTATTTGTAAACGCAGCTACATCATAAGTTCTTTTTTCCATTATTTTAATCATTGTTTCGCTTAATCCATCTGATTTAAATTTAGCATAATCAGGTAAATATTTAATCATAGTATATTGTTTTTCCTTTGATTTTTTAATAACAGGTTCATCTTTTCTAGACATATTATCATAAAATGTTTGCTTATAAACATTTTTACCATCGCATGTTTCCACATAGAATTGTTTTGAAAAGATATTTGTTAGTTTAGCACCATAACCATTTTTACCACCGACATGTTTTAATGTTTTTTCATTATAATTTGTAGAAGTAAGAAGATGACCGAAAATAAGTTCTGGATTATAAACTTTTTCTTTAGAATGCTTTTCTATTTTAATACCTTCACCATCATTCTTTACGCAAATTTCACCTGTTTCTTTATTAACACTAACTTCAATATTTTTAACCTTATTAGAACATTGTAGATTTTCATTTGTTCTTATATATTGATCAAGAGCATTAACAATAATTTCATCAAATATTTTATATTCACCTGGAATTATCTTAACTTTTTTTTTTTCAAATATATTAGAATCATCATTTTTTAAATATTGGAAATCTTCGGTTTCTTCAACACTTCCAATATAAGTATCTGGTAATTTATAAACATGTGTCCTATGATCTAATTTTACAACAGCATCTTGTTTATCAGATAATTTTAATTTGGGCATTTTTATTTATTTTAAAATAAAATCTTTAAATAATTTCAATTTTTTAAATTAAAAAATAAGTTATATATAATGATAAATATATACATTTTTCTAGCTGTATTAATAGGGATTCTTTTACTTATGACTATTAAAGTAACAATTACTTATATAAAAAAAAATAATGAATAAATACAATTATTTTTTATTCTTTTAATATAATATGAATTTATTTCTAGTAATATTTATTACCATATTTTTTATTTTATTAATATCAAAACAAAAAACATCTGAAACATTTAGAATTAATCATATCAAATTAAAACCAGAGAATATATCTAATAAAATAAATTTTATTTATACAACAATTAATGGTATTTTTAAAATTTTTCATGGTTCAAATATAACTTTAAACAACATTAACACTAAACATTCTAAAATTAAAGAATTATTAGATATTGATTATGTTGATACTGGATTCTATAATTATAAACATAATTATTTAGGTATTCTATATAAAAATAATATTCATAAATATAATTTATTTCGTCAACAAACCGAATCTATAACATCTATAAAAGATTTTTTTAACAATATAGATACTTCTTTTACTATAAAATGTTTATTTTATTTACACAATAAAATTTATATATTTAGCGATAACAACATTATCATTTATGATTTAGATGAAAACAAAATTATTATAGAAAGTGAATGTAATACTATATTTGAAAAAATACCAAATAAAATAGAATGTTGTTTTTTAAATTACAATGAATTAGAACAATATTATCCATTACCTTATATTTATGTGTTAAAAAATAAAATATATTACAAATATAAATTTATATCTTATAATAATTTTAAATTAATAGAAACTAATAAATTTACATTTAAAAATAATAATAAGCTTATAAAAAACGATACATTATTTAAAATCGAAAAAGATGGATTATATAGATTAATAAGTATTGGAGGTGGTAATATTAGTGGAGGAAATGGTGGTGTTGTATTCAATGATTTAAAATTAAAAAAAAAGGATCCAGTAATAATTAATATAGGTAAAAGTGGTATAAGATTATCTGTTAAAGATAAAATTGTTAGTAAATATAATCTTCCATATACTGGTTCTTGTTCAGGTGCTGGTGGCACATCTATATATATTAAAAATAAATTAATAATGGTTTCAGGTGGTGGTGGTGGTTGGAGTAGTGAAATAATAGACTCGCCTAGTATATGTCATAGTGTGAATTATTTTGATACTAAAGAATATAAAAGTAGATTATTTTTTCCTATTAAAAAAATAATTATTATAACCTTAAAAAATAAAGAATCTGGTAATAAATTAATTATTAATACATTAGATGTTAAAGTTAAAAATGTAGATGAAATTAAAATGAATATTGCTGAAAATCCAAAGATAAATGATAGTCAATTAAAAAAAAATGAATATGAAACATCAATGAGTAAAATAGGTGAAAATGCTTCAATAGAAATACATTTTAATAAAGTATTAACAGATTATACTATAGAATTAGATTATAAGATTAAAAATAGTAAAATGTCATCTTTAGGAGAGTCAAACGTAGTGTTATTTGATGAACAAAATAGAAAATATGTAATTAATAATTTTAATAAATTTTTTGGAAAAACAATAACAAATAAAAAAATATTTGATTATTTCTCATATAAAAATAATCCTAAAATTAAATCTAATAATCAATTTGTAAATAATGGCAATATAATAAAAAATAATTATATTAAATCTAATAATATATTTTATTTAGATGGTGGTGAAGGTGGTAAATTTAATGGTGGTTTTGCTACAAGTAATAAATTTAATAAAATTAATTCTTGTGGAGGTGGAGGAGGTTACTTAGGAGGTAAAGGTATAAGCTTAATAGACAATTTAAATAATACTAAAATTCCGTTAGATTATCTGGCAGCTACAGGTGGAAAAAGTTTTGTAAAAGATTTATCTATTAAAACTAATAATTTACTATATGATCAATTTATAAATAATTTTAATGATAAAGATGGTTATGTTATAATGAATAAAATAAAATAATTTAAAGCAACATAATTTAATTAATAAATAATAATGTTAAATTTAGTTTATGATTCTAGAGAATTAAAATTAAAAGAATATTTAGAACCCACTGATAAAATACAAATAATACAAGAATATTTAGATTTAGGAGATATTATATTTAGAGATGATACTAAAGATATATTAGTGATTGAGAGAAAAACAATGTGTGATTTATATAGTTCAATTCAAGATGGAAGATATAAAGAGCAAAAAATTCGTTTAATGAATCATTATGCTAAATATCAAATAGTATATATAATTGAAGGAGATATATCATGTAATTCTAAATTTTTCAAAAAAGCTAAGCCAATAACAGATGGAGCATTATTAAATATGACTTTTAGGGATAAATTAAATGTTATAAGAACTAAAGATGTTTCTGAAACAGCATCAATATTATATAAAATAGGTAATAAAATTATTAAAAATCCAGAATTTTTCCAAAATGATAGGGAAACATCTAAAATAAATTATTTAGATACAATTAAAATATGTAAAAAAGATAATATGACCCCAAAATTATGTAATATAGTTCAACTTAGTCAAATACCTGGTGTATCAAAACAAATGGGTCAAATTATTATTGAAAAATATGGTTCATTGTCTCATTTAATTTTAGAATATTCCAAATTAAACAATTTAGAAGATAAACAAACACTTTTAAAAAATATAGAATTATCTAATAGAAAAATAGGACCTGTTATATCAAAAAGAATTTATCAGTTTTTATTCTATTAATTTTTTAATTATATCTTTTACCCATATTAAACCTCCAATATTTCCAATTATACTTAATAATATTAAACTATAGTTTGTATCAATCATTTCATTAATTAATATAAAATGAGTATATGGCATAATAATGCTTCTAACTAATATAAAATTAAAACTGAATACTGGAAATATATAATTTTCTATTTGTTTATAATTAAAATATCTAGATATAAACCAAGATATTTGTAATGGATTAGTTATTTCACCCCAAAATAATGTATACATAACTAATTTAACACCATAATCATTTGTTAATGTTATATAATGAACAGCTAAAATGAGTAAATGATGTAAAAAGAACATTAATGAAAATTTAGTAATAAACATAAATAAGCAGTCGTATATAAAGTAAGATGCCGAAATATGAATAAGTAATGTTTTCTCTATATCAAAATAGTCTAATGTAAGATCTTGATTTAAAATAATATATAATGTAGTTAAAATAGTAAAAATAGCATGAGTAAAACTAACTAGATTGGAAATTACAATCAATGAATTATTTGTTTTTGGAAAATAAATATAAAATAATAATGAATATAGACACCAATTAAAAATATAATCTATCATATTAGTTGTTAAATAATTCATTAATATTTGTTTAAGTTATTTATATATTTGATATATTCGTGTAATTATTAACATGTATGTTGTAAACATAAATCCTATAGAATAACTTAATGAAATATTACGTATTCTTAATAAATTTTCATTGTATTTTTTTAATTTTTGTGGAGATACATTTGATATAAAATAAATAGGTGACATTATACCCACACCAAATATAAGTGTATAAATCATAAATAATAGTAAATGTTTGTATACTTTTATTTTAAATATTTCTTTAGTTGCCAACGCAATAGCAAATGTGGCTGTAGAAACTTCAATAGCTTTAGAATTAAGAACATTTACTATATCCATCGTATTATTTGTAAAATCACTTGTTTTATTTTCACTATTATTATTACCAATAAGTATATAATTTGTTATTATTATAAAACAAGTATAAAAATAGCCTAAAATTATAAGTGGATATTTTTTTATTATTTTAAAAGGCACTAAAAAGAAAAATAAAATAGTCCATATTATTATTCCAATTATATTAATGGTTTTTGGATTAATCATATTATAATATAAAAATATTTTAATTTAATTTTAATTTTTATGTCTATATAATACTCCTATAATTATAATAAAAATTAAAGGAAATAATACTCTACATACATTATCAAATAATTTAACATATTTTTCTAATTCATTAAATATTAATATTTCTTTGTATGTTAAACTTAAACTAACATCATCATAACTTATTGTTTTAATAATATCATTTGTTTTATACTCAATATCACTATCAATTATTTTATTTTTTAATTGTATAATATCACTACAACTTCTATTTTTTTTTAACATATTATACAAATCTTTAAACTCCAAATCAGATTCATAATTATTTCCTTTATCATTTATAGTATCAACATCAGTTTCAGATACACAATTTAATTTCTCATGTTCTTTAATTTTAGTAGTAATATTATTATGTTTTTTTAATCTATTTTTAATTATATGATTATTTTCATTATCATCTTTAATTAATTTTTCTAATACAAAAAATTGATTAAAAATATTATAAATAAATTTAGATTTAGATGTTATAATAGCAAAAACTAACGCACTTTCTATAGAACAAATCATAGATGTAACAAAACAACATAAAAAGAAATGATCCATTAATGTATAATATCCTACAACTGGAATTTTATCAGCTAAAGTTAATTGTAAAGCTAAAATAGTTAAGGGTATAAATACAGCTGTGCTTGTTCTACTAATATTATCAGGTTTTATTAACATTATAATAAAATTAACTATAACTAAAGAAATAGTCATTCCCATACTTATATTATAATAATGTGGAAACCGTTTTAAAGAAATAGTATATTCATTAACACTAAAATAAGTATTAGGACAACAAGGTCTTTTTTCATTATAAGTTTGAATAGTCACATTATTAATATCCCATTCACTATGAGAAAATGATTCTAGAATGTCTATTTGTCTATAAATATCATCGTCAGGTTTAAGTCTAACTAATTTATTATCATAAATCCAGGAAGAAAATTTCATTTTACATTGTTGGGTATCAAATGGAAAATATTGTAGTTCTAATCCACAAGAAAATCTATATATTGCCGGGTTACTCCACATAATATTTCCATTATTATATAAATTCATTCCGCCTTTTAATGTATATACATTTGGTAATGATGCTGCGTTAAGTAACTCAATATCAGGAACCCAAGTATAAGATTTATCTACAGATAAAAATGTAAGATTTGATGTAGATGTATTCCAATTTAAATAAGCATCATTCCAATTTAACCTAACCCATAAATTTATATCAATTGTTTCTTTCTTTTGATTAAAAGCTTCTAAATTTTGAACACCTAATCCCATACTCACATTTAAAACCTCTTTATAATTATTTACAGGGCGTATTAATTTATTATAGTCTTCAAATAAATAGTTTCTTAAATATTTTTCTTCATTATTACAGTTTATAAATCCGATATTAAAATATAATAATAAAAATAGTAAAGATTTCATATGAATGATATTAATAAAAAGTGCTTTAAGTATTATTAAGGTTATAAATATTTTATTTATATTAATTTATTATGTCATCAATATTATGTTTAGGAAATTTTGGCGATGGTAATGATGGACAATTAAAAGTTAAAGATTTAATGCTTTATTTATATAAAAAATACAATTATAGATTTATATTAGGATTAGGAAATAACATATTGCCTAATGGTGTTATATCTAATACAGATATAGAATTTAAAAAAAAATTTGAGGAACCATATAAAGAATTATTAGAAAAGGTAAAATTTTATAATATTTTGGGAGAAAAAGATAGTGTAAGCAATAAATCAATAAAGGGAGAAATAAATTATAGCAAAATAAATAAAAAATGGATATTACCACATAATTTTTATTGTTTTAAACAATATATTAATAAAGTTCCAGTTGAATTTATTATTTTAGACTCAAATAAAATAAAAAATAAAACACAAGAAGTATGGTCAATAAATACTATTTTAGAAAGTAAATCAAGATGGAATATTGTAATATCACATCATCCGTGGTATAATAATGGTACAAATAATGAATGTAGTGACGAACTAAATAATTTATTTAATAAGCTAAATAGCACTAAAAAAGTAGATTTAATAATATCAGGTAATAAATATTCACAACAACATATATATGTTCCAAATAAACCCAATATGATTATTTCAGGAGTAGGAAGTAATTTTAAAGATTCTATAAATAATAATCCTATCATAAAGATTTATGATCAATTAAAGTTTACATCAAAAGAAATGGGATGTTGTGTTATTGAATTTACAAAGAATAAATTAAATGTTTCATTTTACAATATTAAAAAAGAAAAATTACATAATTTTTCTATTATTAAATATTAATGATAACTAAATTATTTTTAAAGTTTTTTAAAAAACATATATTAATATCTATTGCGTATTTAGCTACAATGATTTATATTCCATTTAATTCAATAGGTATGCCCCATTTATATGGTAAATTAATATCAAGTCTAAATAAAGGACCTTTTAATAATTCAATATATATTCTTGTATTACTAATAATATTATGGGCATTTATTCAATTAATAAAAATTTTATCAAGTTACTTACATTCCAAAATTTTCCCATTATTTATGGCATTTATAAGAGAAAATATCGTTAATGTAATTATAGAAAGATATAAAAATAATTATAATGATTTACATATAGGTGATACATTAACTAAAATAATAAAAATTCCAGGTTTATATGAAGAAATATTTGACGCATTAGAATCGTTTATATTTAGAAATTCATTATTAATATTTAGTAGTTTTGCGTATTTGTTTTATTATAAAAAATCACTTGGAATATTATTCTTAGCGTGTATTTTATGTATTGCTATAATATGTAAAATATATATTTATGATTGTCAAAGTTATGTTATAACATTTGAAAATAGTTATGATAATGTTCATGAAGAAATAGAAGATACTTTATCTAATTTAATTTCTGTCTATACATCTCAAAAAACAGATGATGAAAGTAAACGATTAAATAAATTAAATAAAAATTTATATGATAAAGAACAGAAATTATCAAATTGTAATAATAAATATCGATTGATTTACTCTATATTATGCGTGTGTATATTTATAGTATTAAACTTTTATTCAATATATTTATATAAAAAAAAAAAAATAAAATTAAATCCCCTTATAGCAATAATTATAATTAATTATTCAGTTTTAAATTCAATCATGGCAATTTATTTTTATGCTAGACAATTAAGTGATATTAAGGGACGTGTAAAAATATTAGATATGTATTTAGACGGATTACCGCATTCTTCAAATGATAATATATTAAAATTAGATAAAATAGATTCTATAAATTTGAAAAATATTCATTTTTCATATGATAAAAAAACAATATTAAATAATATAAATTTACAAATTAAAAATAATGATATTATTGGTTTAATAGGCCATATAGGCAGTGGTAAATCTACAATAGGAAAGTTACTAGTAAGACTAAAGGAACCTAATAAAGGTGAAATAACTATCAAAAATATTAATATTAATAAAATTAATATAGATAATCTAAGAGATCATATTAATTATATACCACAGCATCCTAAATTATTTAATAGAACGTTATTTCATAACATAACATATGGAATTAAACGCACTATAAGTGAACAAGAAATTTATAAATTAATAGATGATTTGGATGTTAATAATTTAAATGAAAAATTTAAATCTATTATGTTTAAAAAAGTAGGTAAAAATGGATCGAATTTATCTGGTGGACAAAGACAACTTATTTGGCTTATTAGATCTATATTAAAAGATAGTAAAGTAATTATATTAGATGAACCAACTTCGTCTTTAGATGAAATAAGTAAGTTACAAGTGGTAAAATTTATAAAGAAATATACTAAAAATAAAATAGTAATTCTAATTACCCATGATAAATCATTACTCAAAAATGTAAACCGTGTTATAGAAATAAAGAATGGTAAAGTTATTAAAGATAAAAGACAAGAAATTTGATTTGAAATAAAGAATATAACTTTTTTTATAAATTATGACTTCTAGTCTATTTAATCTTAGACCTAATAAGTTGAATAATATCAATCGTTATCTTTCTAATATAAAAGATATATCTTGGGAATTATTTGATATAGACTGTAAAAGGGTTGAACTTGAAAATACACCAGAACTTATAAGTATACTTAATGAAAATTTAGGTAGAAATAGATATATAAATCCAAAATCTTCAACTATACATTATATTAATTATGATTTAGAAGGGAATTATATATTAGATGAACATAAAGATGGATGTAAACAAACTATTATTATTTATTTAGACAAAGATCCTTCTATTAAAGATACATTTTATGTAGATAATAAACTTATAGATAATTCATATTGGAAGTATAATGGATTTATAATGGATGGTCATTTAAAACATAGAGGTATTTTTAATGGATACGGTAAACGTAATATTTTATGTATATTTATGAATTAAAAATAAATTTATTTAATTTATTTAATTTATTAATTTATTAATTTTATAAAATTGAAATAAAATTAATTCTTTTTTTTATTTTATAAATTATGTCTATATTAGTTATTTTAGAATCACCTGCTAAATGTGAAAAAATTAAAAAAATTCTAAAATCTTTAGGTATTGACGCGGTTGTTAAAGCTTCATATGGTCATATTAGTGATTTGGATAAAAAGCATTTATCAATTGATCTTTCAGATTTTAAACCTAAATATGTTGTAAATCAGGATAAATCAAAAGTTATTAGTGATTTAAAACTTCATTATAAAAGATGTGGTAAAGTTCTTTTAGGGTGTGATTTTGATAGAGAGGGTGAAGCGATTGCTTGGCATGTTTCAGAACAATTAAAGGTCCCTAAACATCAACGTAAAAGATTATTATTTACTGAAATTACTAAATCTGGTTTGGAAAAGGCTGTTAATAATCCAGTAGATTTAGATATGAATATGTTTTACGCACAACAAGCACGGCGTATTATTGATAGATTAATTGGATATAAAATTACACCTTTATTATGGTCTAATATACAAAGTAGTATGAAAAAAGGAACTTCTTTATCAGCTGGACGAGTTCAGAGTGTAGTAAATAAATTAATTATAGAGAGAGAGGAAGAAATTAAAAAATTCAATGTTTCCAGTTATTTTAAAACAACTGGAAAATTTTTAATAAATAAGAATAAATTAAATGCTGAATTACATCAACGAATTACTAATAAAGAAAAAGCATATAATTTATTAGAAATATGTGCTAATTCTACATTTAAAGTTGGAAATGTCAAAGAATCAATTTCTAAAAGAAATCCTAGTCCGCCATTTATTACTTCTACAATTCAACAAGAAGTAAGCAGTAAGTTTAGAATAAGTCCTAAAAAATTAATGATGATTTTACAGAAATTATATGAAGGTGGTTTAATTACTTATATGAGAACAGATTCTACATTAATAAGTGAAGATATATTAGATATTATTGAAAAGACTGTAGAAGAAAAATATGGACATAAATATAAAAATAGAAAACAATATGTCAAAAAATCTAAAAATTCACAAGAAGCACATGAAGCTATAAGACCAACTGATATTTCTATAAACAAATTAGAAGAACATGGTGGAGATTTTACTATAGATCATTTTAAAGTTTATAATTTAATATGGCGTAGAACAGTGGCATCACAAATGAGTTCTGCTAAATTAGAAAATATAACACTAACTATTGATATTTATGATGAAGATCAAAAAGTAAAAGATTATTATTTTACATCTAAAAATCAAAAAATGTTATTTGATGGTTTTACTATAGTATATAAACCATTTGAAGAATCTGATGATGAAAATGATACTGAAAAAACTAAAAATATATTAGTAGAATCTATTAAAGAAAATACTATAATGACTATGAATTCTATATATTCTGTTGAAAAATATACAAAACCATCACATTTGAGATTTACTGAAGCCAGTTTAATTAAAAAATTAGATGAACTAGGTATAGGCCGACCAAGCACATATTCATCTATGGTAACAACGGTTCAAGATAGAAAATTTGTTGAATTAAAAGATAAAGAAGGTGAAAATAAAAAATATAGTATTTTAAAATTAAAAGAAGATACTATAGAAGAATCTCAAGATAAAATTAAAGTTAATGGTGAAAAAAATAAATTAATTCCAACTAATATTGGAGAAATAGTTAATACATTCTTATGTAACAATTTTGAGAATATATTAAATTATAACTTTACAGCTAATTTAGAAAAAAATTTAGATTTAATTTCAACAGGTAAAAAAGATTGGGTTAATGTTGTACGTGATGTATATAAAAGTTTTAATGAAACTGTGATTAAACTTAGTTCTAATACATCATTAGACAAAAATAATTATAGACGTATGTTAGGTATTGATACTGAAACAAATTTTGAAGTATATACTTATATTGCAAAATATGGTCCAGTAGTTCAATTAAAAAATACAATTGATCAAAAGAAAAGTAAATTTGCTCCATTAAAAGATATTAAAATGGACGATGTTACTTTAGATCAGGCTTTATCACTTTTAAAGTATCCATATGTTTGGGGAAAAATAAAAAATAAACCAGTTAAAGTGTGTAAAGGTAAATTTGGTTTATATTTAAAATATAATGAAACTAATATTTCTTTAAATGGAACAAATGAAGAAAATTTAAATGAACACGTTATTAATAATTTAATTACTAGAAATACTGGAGGTGGATCATCAACAGCTACTACTAAATCAAATATACTTAAAACTATAAATAAAGATATTATAATTAAAAATGGTCAATATGGACCATATATTAATTATAAAAATAAACATAATATTAAAATTTATAGTAAAATTCCTATAAAAGATTTAACAGTAGATGATTGTATTACTATTATAAAGAAAAAGTTTAAAAAGAAATAAAGATTACCATAAGACATTGTTTATTCTTTTAGATGTCATATTAAATAATTCAGTAGATATATAATTATCGCAATTTATATTATTTTTTTTATCATGTTTGTATGATTTATCTTTATCTAATATAGTATCTCTCAAAAAAATATTATCTTTATAACAATTTAAAGATTGTAAATTCTCGTTTTTAAGTTTTTTATTACCACATTTTTCATTTTGTTTATAATAATCTATATTAAAAAGTCTTGATTCTACATCAATATTAGAAAAATATTTGTTTGTTGTTCCTTTTACACCGTTAGGTAAAAAATCATTATCACATTTTAAAGCTACTTCATTTATAAGTTCAGGTGTTCCTGAACTATCACAAAATTTATTAGAAGAACATAATGATGTTGAACAAGATCTAGGTGAAATATGTGTAACAGGCATATTACTAAAATTTCGTTTACTTATATTTTGTAAATATTCTAAATCTTTATCATAAAAATTTAATATTAATGGTGTTTTTTTTATCCTTTCATCTAATCCTATATTATCAACTGATTTAATTTTATATTGACTTATAATATTTGTATCATCATTTAATAATGAATTAAATATTGTATCCATATTATTATTATAATATTTTTTTAAAATAGTTTATGATTATTTATTTTATTATTTAAATTACATTTTAATTTTTTTACATTTTTATTTTTTATTTTAGTTTTAGATACTTTTGATTTAGTTCTAGTTCTAGATACTCTTGATTTAGTTCTAATTCTAGTTTTATTTTTAGTTACTTTAGTTTTAGCTACTTTCGATTTATTTTTAGTTACTTTAGTTTTAGCTACTTTCGATTTTTTTTTAGTTACTTTAGTTTTAGCTACTTTCGATTTTTTTTTAGTTACAGCTACTTTCGATTTATATTTAGATTCTTTGGTATTTATATTTATACAAATATTAGGCATTTTATAATATTGATTTATAGAACCATCACAACTTAATTTTTGATCTAAAGGCATTTTAGATAATTTAATATTTTTACGTTGGGGTTTATCTTCAATATTAATATTAAATTTTTTTTCTAAATTATTATATAAATTTGATGAATCATTTTTAGTTTCTAAATCTTTAGAAAAAACTAAAGCCTCTTTTGAAAATGGATCACCAGTTTTAATTTTTTCTAATTTTTCATATTCATTCATAATGTTATTTTGTTCCTTTTTTAATTTTACAAAATCAGGTTCAGAAATTAATGTTTTATTTATTATTTTTTTAATTTTTCCTGTTAAATCAGTTAATTGATTTAAAGAATTATTATCATTAAATTGATCATAACCGTTTACCATAGAAATTAATGAATTATATTTTTTAATATAATCTTTATTAGCATTGTCACAATCAGTATTATATGATTCCATTAATATTTGTATAGATTTTTAATTTTTTATATTTTATATTTATATGAATTCTTTAAATTTAGTAGAAGATATTAAAAATACACAAAATAATGAATCTAATATATATATTGAAAATGAGACAAATAGTTCTTATCTAAGATATTTAGAATTATTAGATATGTATTTTAGTGAATCATGTAAACCAAAATTTATTAATAAATTCAATTACTATGTAGATAATGAAGGTAGATTTGTGAAAGAGGCTATTGAAAAAAGTAATTCTTCAGATTCTATGGTAATTGTAAAACCTAAATATATAGATATTACAAATAGAGTAAATGAATTAGATGAAACAATAAAACAAATGGAGACAAACTTAAGACAATATCGTTCTGGATTATTAAATAATGATTTATCAATAAAAGATTCCTTTGATAAACTATATAAAATGTATACAAATCTTTTAAATGAACGCAATTCTATTAAAGACTATAATAATAAAGTTAATAATCTTGATACCAATTCTGAAATTAAACTAAAACTTAAATTAGATAATATAAATTTAAATTTAACTCAATACAGTCTATTTAATTCTATTAAATTATTTAATGAAGATGAAGATATTGAAAAATATTTATTAAATAATGAAGTTATAAATAGTAATATAACTAAAAGTATATCTTTAAAAAATAAAACAATAAATAAATTTTTAGTAAGTGAAATTTTTGATAATAATTTACCAACTAAGAAAACAATTAAAGCTAAAAAATTAAAAAAGAAAGTATCTCCTAAATCAAAACCAGAACCAGAACCAGAACCAAAAGATACGAAACAAGAACCAACACCTAAATTAGATGATGAAGAAGAAGAACCAGAAGAAGAAGACGAAGAAGAAAAAGAACAAGAACCAAAAGATAAGAAAGAAAAATCAACACTTAAAGTAGAAGAACAAGTATATAAAACTGAAGAACCAGCATCTAAATTAGAAAAAGATGAAGATGATGATCAAGATGACGATCAAGATGACGATGAAGAAGATTTAGGACTTGAAGAAGTTGATTTATCTAAAGATGCTGTAGATCAGTCAGATATAAAAGTAGATTTAAAATCATTATTTAATGATTCAGAATCTGATGAAGAATATATATTTAATAAAGAAGAGAAACCCCCAACAAGTGATTCTGAAGATTTAGATTTAGATTTACAAGAATCAACTACATCTAAAAGTAAAGGTAAATCTAAAGCTAAATCTAAAGATGTTGATTCTAATGAAGAAATAGATTTAGAAAAATTATCTAAACAATTAAATAAAAAAGCAAAAGGAAATATTAAATTAGTTAAAGTTGATAAAAATCTTAAATTTTCAGATATAAAATGCGATGATTCAAAAACAAAACGTTCGGATGTTAAAACAACTAATATAGTAAATGGAAAAAAAACTAGAAAAAAAGGAACATTTGACCAGGAATTAAAAAAATGTATGTTCCCATTTAAAGAAATTAAAGGTAGAGGAAAAAATAAAAAAGAAATTGTTTATAATGAATGTACAGATCAAGGCGGAAAAGCTGAATGGTGTGCTACAGAAAGAAAAGATGATTGTTCTATGAAAAAATGGGCTTATTGTGAAAACTAAGTTGAAATATTATTTAAATAATGTATTACTATTATTAATGAAATCTAACAAAAAACAATTTTCTAATAATACTAAAAAAATTAATAATGATGATAAAATAAATTATATTAGAAGATTTATTTTACATAATTTAAGAAAAATCAATTTAGTTCCTATAATAGAAGACTTTGAAATAGATTATTCAAATAATAGTGATGATGAATTTATTACTATTAATGAAATAGATAATGAATAATTTATTTTATATTATTATATGAACATTATAGATAATAATTATTTACTTTTAACACTTTTCTTTTGTATATTAATTATTTATTTAATATTACCTATGCCAAAAATAGTATTCAGATTAAATGATAAAGTTTTAAATATTAAAGAATCAGATTGTAGAAATTAATTTGTTTATTATTATTAATGATTAATAAAATAATATCTATATTATTAGGATTAATAATAGGATTAATTATGTATAAACAATTTTTAATGAAAAAAACTATCATTTTAAATTATAATTTTGATATGGAAAAATCTGATAAAATCAAAATAAATAATAAATGTTTTGAATCTCATTAAATTTAAATAATTTTATTCGTTCTATTTTATTAAACATTTTATAACATTACATTATAAAATGAGCCGTTCAACACCATTAACAAATTTGCCTAATCAAAATAAAGAATCTTCAAATGCTTATGATCAAAATGAAAACGCATTAGTTAAAGAAATATTACAGGAAATAGATACTGATAAAAATCAGTTATCACAACAAGCTATGATGCAACAGCAACAGCAACAGCAACAGCAACAGCAACAGCAACAGCAACAGCAACAG